>ERZ773267.2-NODE-2-length-267601-cov-37.199173_pt1 | contig 267601 bp, 225 predicted proteins | sample MGYA00511959_ERZ773267 | MGnify/ENA primary metagenome ERZ773267 (study PRJEB29015, sample SAMEA2738165) | human oral metagenome | biome: human oral; feature: human-associated habitat; material: saliva | place: China | collected 2240 ...
AATATGGGTGAAGTGCGACACATCCCATCAACGCACCCCACCCACACCTCATGACAGTAAAGGGCAAGAGCGCTACCCTAGCGCTCGCAAACCTATACAGCAAGGTAAGCAACCAGTAGTCACTGTAAGCCAGCGGCTCGCTACGGCAACTAACCTGCGGATAGCAAGCGCCCGCCATGCCGCCCAATAACCATCCCTGCACGCATAAGCAAAGCGGGCGGGCAATCAGTGGAACACTCCATCCGATTACCCGCCCGACTATTACCAAGCGCGTTACATGCTACATCCCAAAGTCGAAAGGCATACTGAGGGCAAACTCATACGTAGCCATACCATTAAATACCTCAGGGGCACCAATAGGCTTATCACCCATTGCTCGAACAATTGCATCACTGATGCACAGAGCCACCTGACGCACAGCAGGGGAGCACAGAACGAACTCCACAGAAGGCTTAACGTCACCCTCCACCTGCACACCCTCGCCATCATCAACAGCGGGCGACTCTTCAATGGAGAACTTTACAACCCAGCTACCATACTCATCCGGAGCTTCAACCTGTTCTACCTGAACATCCTTAACGCTGAACTTGCTACCCTTCCAGAAGTTGCTAGACTCAGCGGGAAGGTCAGTAACAGACTTGAACTTGTGCCAAGAGGTGAGAAACATGAAAAGCTCCTTAGGTGAACAAGCGGGCGATAGTGCCCAGAAACGATTACACGTATAGTCTAACACATATTTCAAACCGTATGCAAGTCGAATAGGGGTGAGGCGGGACACGCTCATATTCTAGTCGCGCATGGCGCTCGCATATAGCCGCCTAACATGCGCGCGCTCACATGTCCCTCACCAGCAACCGGAAGCACCTCAATAAGCCCCCCCCCCCTTTAGCTCACGCGATAATAGCCGCCGCGCAGGTAAGCCCCCCCCCTACAGTCCAGCCATTGCGCATATTGCACAGCTGGACATAAAAGAGAGGGGGTAGAGGCTTGTGACACCCCTACCCCTCAATGGGATTACTTGCCGAACTGTTCGTTATCGGCTTCAATGCCCTTACGGCACTCTTCCAGTCGTCGCGTCAGGCTGTCGCTCTTATCGACAGTGTGCAAGGCGAAGGCGAACCCTTTCGCACTAGCGCCAGCGGCACGCATTTCATTAAGCAGATGCAGAGCATACACACGAGCACTCATCGCCTCAGAAGCAAGAACATGCAGGTATGCAACGCGGTCAGCCTTACGGTCATTGCGGGCAAACGCAATCGGCTCTACCGGCTCATACGACTCAGCAAGAAACAGCTTAACCTGAGAGTCGAGGTCAGCCTCAGCCGCCAGCTCATCAGCAAGGGCGCGCGCCTCACGCTCAACAGTGGCGAAAGTATTCAGAACTTCCTCTGCACGTTCCATAAGTTCACGAAGCATTGCAGGTAACCTTTCGGTAGTAAGTAAATGGTCTGTAGCTCTTCCAGAGGCTCCCCTCTCGCTACACTTACAGTCTATCACAGATTTTAAATGCCATATAAGCTGAATATGTGTGAGGTGAGACACATGGCGGCTAATCAGTTGCCTGCCAAGTGACACTCACCCAATCAAGAGTGGGAAGAACGCAAGCATCACTACCAGCATACCCAGTAGCAACCACCCCAGAATTAGCGCTCGCAAACCACCCACTAAACAGCCACAGCCAGCCAGCCCAGCAAACAGCACCCACAGACACACTCACAGCTCCCATAGAGACACAAGGTAGACAGCTAAAGCCGCAAAGCAACCCCCTCTATGGGAGCCACCCTACGGCTTTAGCTCAGAGGACTTCACTCTAGACAGTAGCGAACGTCACAGTCTGCTTAAAGACCGGAACCCCACCCTCAAACTCCACAAGAGCCTGACCCTGCGCTACGCGGTTACGCATCACGACCTTAAACTCTTCCACCATGCGGCGCACAAGAACCTCACTCAAGGCAACATCACCCTCAACATCGACACTCATGGTCACACAACCAATCAGCCAACCATCATCACCAGGCTCCTTAGCTGGGTCAGTTGCCTGCACCCCATAAGTAACATGAGCCTCTTCGCCTGAATCCCAGGATACAAACTCAAGGCTCATCTTAGAAGAAGCCCAAGCCTCGACATCGCCCACATGGGCGGTGCTGGTAGCGGTAAAGGGAAGGGTGGTGTAAGTGTAGGGCTTCATCATCTTAACAGTGCAGGACATTGCGCGACTCCTCAAACATGCGTATTGACTTTGCGGGGAACACCCCCGATTGAACAATTTAACTATACCACAGATTTAACCAGAGTTGCAAGCCGTGGTGTGTGATTCACCCCAATAGAAACAAATGATGGGTGTGAGCACCCTTCAAGCACTCACACCCATCACTGCACTTAGCGAAGCGACCAGCAAGCAACCACCATTGAGGCACAGCCGCCTAAGAAAGCGCTCGCCATCCCCTACGAGGGGGTGGTTACCCAAACCTAGCCGGAGGATTTCAGCGGCTCCCATATGCTAACCCCTTAGGCGGTGAGCCTCAACCTCTAGATGGTGAACCCTAGCTCACGATAGAAGCCTACCAGCTGTTCACGCAACCACCGAACATACCCGACACTCTTCTCAATGTCGAACAGCATGTCATCAGTAGCCGCCATCAGCACACCACGACACTTAGCATAGTCATCAACCCAACGGTAGCGGTTACCATCAAGTTCCTCACGAGAAGGCAAGCACTCAGGCTTACCCTCACCAGCACTAAACATGTCAAGGAAAATGTCACGCAACGCATCAGGAATTGAAACACCCTCATACTTGCTCGACTCAACGTAAGCGTCAATATCCTCAAAAGAGCTGATAGGCAGAAGCTTCACAGTATTATCAGCCACCCAAAGGTCATCGTCGCCAACCGCAATCCGCAGATAAACACAACCCCTGTCAGTATCATAAATAACCCCTTTACGGTCACTCACACCACTAGAGCCGTCATAAAGAACAATCCCGGTTTTAAGCTTATTATCAATAACCTTAAAATACCCATACTTATACTCACGCTGGAACTGATAGATACCACCAACCACAAGCTTAACATCACACCACTTACGGTACTCACTGTACTCATCAAAATCAGGCTCGACCCAAGACCTGTTTTGAGACTTCAGCCAGCCTGCATGGAAATCCTCAAAGGCACGCAGGCACTCCAGGCGCTTACCAACAACCCACGCGCTCGCCTCAACCAGCTCAGCCTCAGCCTCCTGAAGGTACCCAAGAACAGCATCCACAGGCTCACGGTCACACAACGACAAACCCACACGCCCAGGCATCAACCTACCCAACACCTCAAACCCCTCACCCGGTTCAAACATGGCGGCACTCAAACGGCGCAGGCGACGCTCACGGTCAAACCACACCAACGCCTCACCATCAGACACATCAACCCCCAACGAAACCATGCCCTCAGCAACAGGCATATTCGAGTGAACCACACCCCTACCATCAACACCAGACAAGGCGAAAGACTCACCCACACGCGAACGCTCAACAATCACAGACTGAACATGCAGAACACCCACACTAGTGGACACAACATCACCAGGGGAAACAGACACAACAGACATAACGAAAAAACCTTTCAAAAACTCAACACGACAGAAGCAATCCCCACCCGAACAAGAGGCAGGGCACTCACCTTAAACGTAAGGCGCTCACCTAAGCAAGCACACACCCACCTCAAGCAAGCAGACAGGCAAAGAAGACGGGGAAGGAACCCTAACAGGAACCCACCCCTCCACTAACTAACCAAACACGCGCTCACGAACGTAGGAAACCGTACCATCCACAGCGTTCAAAAGCTCCAAAGCCGTCGCCTCATCATCCTCAGCGACACACTTAGCCCAATCGGGAGCAAAAGAAGACACAAGGTTACGCAACTCAGTGTACCCCCACTGCAAGGAATACTCTTTCTCATCATCCTCATCCCACGCACTAGGCTGAGCAGACGAAGCACTCGCATCAAACGTCGCCAAATCCAAAACAGCCGCCTTCACAAAACTACCAGTACTAAACAGCGCACCAACCTCAGCCAAAGAACACACCAACCAAGCATAAGTGTTCTTAGCCTTAACCTGAGTCTCAACACTAAAACCCATAACTAACAATCCCTCCAAAGGAACAAAACAAGAAACGACAGCAGGTAACGATTACCCGCCATATGATTACCCTATAACTATACCACAGAAAGCAGGTGGTGTACAGACCGTCCATCAATACCACACCAGAAACAGAGACCAACACCCCAACAACAGGGGTACATAGACGAATAGACGATAGGAACAATAACCCCACCCCATGAACCATCAACAGAAGGCAACTCACCACCCCCACACCCGACCATCAACCCACCAAAACGCGCTCGCACCCACACTACAACCCTAAAAACAACCCCTAGAGGTTGATTTTCAACCCCCAAAAACAGAAACTTGCACCAAAGTGCATAACGCACTGACAAGGGCAAACATTACCCTCCCCCACATACCGAAACACCCACAAAACCACCCCGTACCAAACACACCCCGCACCAACCCCAAAAACCCCGAAAAACAGCCACACACACCCCGCACCAACCCACCCCGACACCCAAAACGCCACCATAGACCCCAAAACAGCACTAAACCCACCCCAAAAACAACCCCTAGAGGTTGATTTTCAACCCACAAACAGCCACCCAACCCCAAAAACACAAAACGCACTGACAAGGGCAAACATTACCCCCCCCCACATACCGAAACACCCCGAAACCCACCCCACACCAAACACACCGAAAAGAAAACGAAAAAAGGAGAGCGAAAAAGAAAAAAGAACACCCCACCGCGTGAGCAACGTGACCCACACCACACCCGGCACCCCCGCCCACCACCTCGCCGCCTACCACTACCCACCCCTACACTTACCACCTCTAGCCCCACTGCCCTACTACTGCCCGTATCCCCGTGCATCATTACGTCACCCGTCTAGTTAGTTAGTGTCCCTACCGTCCCTCTAGCTTGTTGGTGTATCTAGCCTTTACCCTTACCTTTATTGCTTGGTGTGTGGTTCCCCTTGTTTCTAGCTTGTGTGTCTCTTATGGTGGTGTGTCTGTGTGTTGTCTCTGTTGTGCCTCTCTCTTTCTCTCTGTATGTGGTCTGTTGGTTACTGTGTTCTTCTGTTTTGGGTGTGTGTTCCTGGTGTCTTTCTTCTATGTGTGTCTCTGCGTGTGCCGTGTATGTCTTATGTGTCTTGTTTGTCTGTGTTGGTTGGTATTGTTGCCCTGGGTGTCTGTGTCTGCTTTCTTTGCTGGGTGTGTTCCTGGTGTTTAGCTTGTTGGTGGTCTGTGTGTCTCTTGTGGGTGCCACTTATTGTTCTTCTCGCTGTGTGTCGCGTGTGTCTGTGTTGGTTGGTGGGTGTGTTTTAGGTCTGTGTTAGTGTGTTTTGTTTTTCTTCTTTTCTGTTTTTCTTTTGTGTTGTTGTGTGTAAGCCCAGGTTCTGTGTGTGGTTCTGGGTTTGTGGCGGTTTGTTTTTGGGGGTTTGCTTGGGTGGGTTGGGGTTTGGGGGTGTTGGTTTTTGGGTTTGGGGTGGGGGTTTTGTTTTGTGGGGTGGTTGTTGGTGGTGTTGTTTTTTGGGGGTGGCTGGGGTGGGGGTTGTTTTGTGGGCTATACTATTGTTGTTGTTATTGTTGTTTTTCTGTTTGGAGTGTGGTTTTGGTGGTTGTTGGGCGTGGTGTTGTTGTTGGTGAGGGTGTTTCTTTTTCTTCTTCTGCTGTTGGGGGGTTGTTGTCGTCTGGTGTTTCGGGGTCTGTGTGTGGTGTTTGGGTTCCTGGGTCTGTTGGTGTTGATGTGGTGTCGTCTGGTGTGTCTTCGGGGTTGTTGTCTTCTGGTGGGGCTGGTGTGGTGTCTTCTTTGGGTGGTGGTTTTGGCGTGTCTGTTGGTTGGGGTTCTGGTTCGGGGTTTGTGGATGGTGAGGGTTTTGGGTCTGTTGGTGTTGGTGGTGGGTTTGTGGAGGGGTTTTGGGGTTCTGGTTCGGGGTTTGTGGAGCCTTCGCCTGCTGGGGCTGGTGTTGGTGGTGTGCCTGTGACGGAGGGTGTGCCTTCTTTGGTGTCTGCGGGGGCTTCTGCGGGGGTTTTGGATGTTTCTGATATGGTTTTGCCTTCTTCTTCTTTTGGTGGCTCTGTGGGGGCTTCTGGGGGTTTTGGGGTTGTGGGTGGTTCTGGTGTGAGGTTTGGTTCGTCGCCTGGGTTTGGTGGTTCTTTTGGTGGGTTAGTTGATGGGTTGTTGGGGGTGTTGGGGTGTTCGCCTGTGGGGTTGTTTCCTGTGTCGGGGGTGTGTGGTGTTGGTGGTGTTGTGGATGGTGGTTGGGTTGGTGGTGTTGATTTTTCGGGGGTTGGTGTGTCTGGGTTTGGTGGTGTTGGGGTTGGGTCTGGTGATTTTGTGGGTGGTTCTGGTGTGAGTGTTTCTGTGCCGTGGTTGGTGTCTGGCTTGTCGGGGTTGGATGTTTTGGGGTCGGCTGGGTTTGGTGTGTCTGGGTTTGGTGTTGATGTGTCTGGTGGGGTGTCGGTGTTTGGTTTGCCGGTGGGGTTGGGGGTTTCTGATGTTGGTGGGTTGGGGTGTTGGTGGGGGTTGTCGTCTGCTGGGTTGGGTGTTTTGGGTGGTGGGGGTTTTGGGTCTGGTTTGGGGCGTGTTTTGGGGGTTGGTGGTTTGGGTTCTGGTGGTTTTGTGCCTGGTGTTTCGGGGTTGGGGGTTGGTGGTGGGGTTGTTGGGTCTGGTGTTGGGGCTGTGGTTGATGTGGATGGTTGGTTGTGGCGTTCGCTTGTTTTTGGGGTGGGGTTGGTTCCTGCTGGGTTTGAGGGTGTTTCTGGGGTTGGTGTTGGTGCTGTTGGTGGTGTGTCTGTTGGTGCTGTTGAGGGTGGCTTGTGTGGTGTGGGTGGTGTTTCTGGTGTTTTTGGTGGTGGGGCTGTTTATGGTGGGTGTCCTGTTGGGTTGAGGGTTGGTGTTTTGGGTTCTGCTGGGTCTGTGGGTGATGTGGTTGATGGTTTGCGTGGTGTTGGTGGTGTTTTGGGGTTGAGGGGTGTTTGTCCGGTGTTTGGGCGTGTTGCTGGTTTGGGGTCTGGTGTGTTGTGGGAGTTGTTGCGTGGTGGTTTGGTTGGTGTTTTGGGTTCTGTTGGTGGGCGTGTTTTGTCTGGTGTGGTTGGTTCGGTGTTGTCTGGGCGTGGTGGTGTTGATGGTGGTTTGGGGTTGGGGTTTGTGGCTGGTAGTGAGGGGTTTGGTTCGCCGGTGGGTGAGGTTGTTGGTGGTGGTGGTTCTGCTGGGTTGTTTGGTCGTTCTGGTTGGGGTGGTGTTTGTGGTGGTTGGGTTGATGTGCCGGTTGGTTCGCCGGTGTTGGGGTTGGGTGTTTCAGTGGGTGAGGTGGTGTCTGTTTTGGGTGGGTAGTGTGTTGTGGGTGGTATAGGGAGAAGGAGCCTCTGGTTTCCCGTGTTGTGCGGGTTGCCGGAGGCTCCTTCTTGTGTTTGGGGGTTATTCTTCGTAGTCGGGGTGGTTGGTGATGGTGTTGATGTGGTGGTGGGTTTGGTTGGCTAGGTTGGTGTGTCCTTCTTTGGTTGCGATGTCGTGTACGGTGGTGAGGTAGTCTTTGGTGCGCCAGAGGATTTCGCTGTCGGATACCCAGTGCATTTCGCCTTCGATTGCGTAGTAGTCGGAGATGTTTTGCCAGAGGGAGGTTAGTTCTTCTTCGAGGGTTTCTTTGTCGTTGAGGGCGTGGTATTCGGGGTGGGTGAGGGTTTCGTGGAGTGCTAGGGCGGTTTCGGGGGTGAGGGGCGCGGTTTCGCTTTCGGGGATGTTGAAGGTTTCGGGTAGGGGGTTGGTGTAGGTGTGGGTTGCATTGAGGACTGCCCAGATGTTGTAGCCGTCTAGGAGGGTGGTGTATTCGTTGGGTTCGTCGGGGATTGCGCGGGTTGCGTCTCCGTTGAGGGTGTGGGCGATGCTGATGTCGTGGTAGTGTTCGGTGCTGTGCCAGATGGTGATGTCGCCGTCGTTTTCGATGGCATAGTAGATGGGGGTGGGGGTGTCTTTGCGGGTGCCGATGTTTACGGCTTTGAGCTCTTCGAGGTCGGGGGTGGTGAGTTGTCCGTTGGTGCGGGTGATGTTGATGGTGTGGGGTGCGTTGAAGCTTGCATGGCGGAGGGTTGCGGTGGCGTGGTTGGTGTCGGTTACCTGGTCGATGGCGTAGATTGCCATGCGGTCGTCGGTCTCTTCGTTGGTGGGGGTGAAGAGGATTCCGTCGTTGGTATTGAGGGTTTCCCAGTAGAGGAAGGGGGTGATGGTTCGCATTGTTGGTGCTCTCTTTCTGTGTTTAATGATTGGGGGGGGTAAGCCTTGTGGGGCTTGTTGGGTTAGGTGGTGGGTTGAGGTTTTCTCTCAACTCCTTATGTTTAGATTGTACCACATATTTGTGATGTATGCACCTTATGGGGTGTGTTTTAGCTCTCTCTTCTATAGGGGGGGTGGGGCTTTGCTTCTGCGGTGGCATGGTGTAGTGTTGGTGGTATTATTTCCTTTTGTTTTTGGAGGTTTTCCTGATGATTTACGATGTTTTTTCGGCGCGACCTGGGTTTAAGTTTTTTGGGGTTGATGATGTTCTTCGTTTGCGGTCTTTGGGGGTTTCTAAGTCGTGGGATGAGGTGTGGGACGCTAAGTGTGTTGATGTTGCTGTTGAGGTGTTGGGGGTTGATGAGGGCTTTTGTTATGGGCGGCTTGAGGATGCTTTTGGTGAGGGGCGTGATGACTGGGAGTATGAGTGTGATGTACTGGATGGTTTCTCGTTGGCTGAGCTGGAGGCTGAGGGGTTGCCTGCTGGTGAGGTGATGAGGTTGTGGGAGTCTGGTCGCCTTGTTGGTGGTGAGTTTGGTGGTGACTTGAGGTTTTCTCGGGCTCAGTTCTGGGGTGGGGTTGGGGTGTCTGAGCTGGTGGTGCATGAGGAGTTTTTTGAGGTGTTGGGGGTGTTCCGGCGTTTGGGTGTTCCGGCGGCGGATGCGGGTGTTTTCCTGTTTGAGCCTAGGGATGATTATGGCTTCCTGGCTCCAGCTGAGTTGTTGCTGTCTGGGGTTGATGAGTTGCGTGATTTGGTAGTTGCGGATGCTCATGGGTGTGCTGTTGAGCGTAGGGGTGTTGGTGTGGTTGATGAGTGGGCGCGTGCGTCTGTGGGTACTGTTCCTGCGCCGGGTGTGGTGGCTGGCTTGGTTGGTAAGGGCGTTGATTTTGGGGCTGTTTTTGGTGGTGGTTTTGGTGAGTTCCCTTATGAGGTGGTAGGGAGGGTTGCTGATGCTTTGGGTATTCCGGTGAGTGTGTTGATGTGTCGGGTGAAGGGTATGCGTTATGGGTTGGGTCGTCGTAGGGATGGTACGGGTGGGCTTATGGATGAGTTGGAGGGTTTGGGCTGGTCTGATGGCTCGATTGCGGAGTTTTTGAGGGTTCCGTCGCCGTGGTTTGGCGTGGTTCCTCCGTTGGAGTATGCGCGCCTTGGTGATGAGTATGTGGGTGCTGTTGTGGCGGTTGCGAAGTTTATTGATAGCCGCCGGTAGACGATGGCTATTTGTGGGGCTGGTGTATGGTTCTAGGAGCCGTGCGCCAGCCCTCCTTTTGTCCTTTATGCGGGTGTGATTAGTCCCCCGGTGTGCCTGCGTGTGCGGGTTGCCGGGGGACTATTTTGGTGGTGTTATTGGGTTTTAGCGGTGTTGATGATTTCTATGCTCGGTTCATTGGTGGTGGCTCTCTGGATGAGTAGGGTGCGGTTGAGGGCTTTGAGGAAGTGTTTGTGTTCTGGTTGGGTGATGGCTTGTGTGATGGGTGTTTTATGGTTGGTGGGTGTGATGGTTATTTCGGTGCGTAGGTTGGTTTCTATGGGGTGGGTGATGGTGATGGAGTGGTCGGATTGGGGGTTGGTGTGAATGTATCCTCTTGTTAGGCTTGTATGCTTGGTATTGGGGCTGGTTGCAGGGGTGTGGTAGGTGTTTTCATGGATGGTGGCGGTCTTGTAGTGTTGTTGGGCGAGGTGGGCTACTGTTTCGAAGTTGGCGTTGGTGTGGTAGCAGGAGAGGGTTAGGGAGTAGGGTGCTCCGTCGAGGTCAAGGTTTAGGCTCCAATGGCTCATGTCGAATCCGAGTTGGTGGAGCTTATATTTGAGGGTGAGTCCTTTGATGCCCATGCGTTTAAACGCCTGGTTGTTGCGTTTCTTAAGTGCGGCGGGGTGTTCGATGATGTCGCCGTATGGGGTGACCGCAAAGGTGTCGGGGGTCAGTTCGAGGGGGTCTCCGGTATTTACGTAGACTACTGCTACTTTGTCGCCCTTGTCTAGGTGGGTATTGGGGTTGGTGTTCATTCGAGTATTCCTTTCTTTGGGTCTGGTTAGGTGTTTGCGGGGCGGGAGTTTGAGGGTATCTCTGTGTGCTAGAAGCAGTCGGAGATGTCGTAGGGGTCTTTCCCTGCCGCGTTTTCCAGGTACACGCCCTGAGAGATTAGTGCCTTTGCCTCGCGAATGTTTTCGCTATTCTGTCCGAATAGGTGTTCTAGCACGTCTGAGCTGTTGCTAATAACCGTGACTGGTACTGGTTCTAGTAGGCTCTCTGCGCCGTGCCTACGGATGAGGGTGGGGAGCTTTTGCCATGAGATGCGGTCGCCGTTGAAGTAGATATGTGGTTCTACGTTCAAGTATTCAGACCATTCTAGCGTATCTGCGGCGGGTGTCTCGGTTAGGTGTTCGTTGATTGCAGAGCACCTGCTTTTAGTAGGTGTCTTGGTTTGCATACACCACTGGGTGACGTTCTGGTAGACCCGTTGGTTAGCGGGGATGCCGTTGATGCGAACCTCTGAGTCTGGGTGTGTCGTGAAGAATACTATGGGGTGCCCTTCGCTGTCTGCGGGGGTCTGAATGTGTATCCGTTTCTGCCACCCATTTTCGGATTGTTCGTAGGCGTGGATGCGTTCCATTAGCTCCTTGGTGGTGAGGGTAGGTTCGGTGGCTTGGGCTACTGCGCGTCGCCATAGGCGCTGTCGATAGTCTTTCGGGCGTGGTTTCAGCATGAGGCTGATGAGCGGGTTTGGGTGGGTGTATTTGTATTCAGGGTATTCCATCTGTTTTTCTCCTTAGCCGCGTGTAGGGCGGGGCGATATGGGGGGGGTAGTTATCTTTCGTTGATGATGACCCAGCTGTCTTCGTATGGGGGTTCTGGGTCGGTTATTTTCTGGATGTTGGCGTGTTCTGCAAGGTTGGCGTTTAGGTCTTTGAGGAACTTTCGATGGTCTTCCTGCTTGAGGGCTGTTTCGAGGCTGGCATATGGTTGGGTGGGTTTGACGACTATCTCGTTAAACAGGCGTGCTCCAGGGGTAAAGGTGATAGTGAGGGATGGTTCGCCGTGCGTGTGGGTGCGAATCTGGTGTTCGGTGTGGGTTGAGTTGTTGTATGAGGTGTAGGTGTCCTCATAGATTTCTGGGTTTGTGTAGTGCAGGTGGGCGAGGGTGTCGATGATTCCTGCTGTGGTTTGGGTCGTGTTGGTGTTGAGATTGAGGGTGCAGGGGTGATTGTCGGTGTCGAGTTCGATGCGCCAGCGGCTCATGTCGAACCCTAGTTTGCGGAGTTTATGTTTGAGGATGAGTCCTTTGATGCCTAGGCGTTTGAGGATGCGGTTATTGCGCGCATTGATAGAGTTAGGCATGACAGAGTGTAGGGGTTCGTCAATTGCGGTGCCGTTAGGGGCATAGTGTCGTTTGCCGATGCCGTCGAAATAGTAGTCGATAGGGTGTTTCTTGGCGTATTCTACGGCAGTGCCTTTGACATTTACGTAGATTACTTTCACAGTCTCTTCAGTGTTGGTGTTTTTACGGGGAATCATGGCGTGGACGGTTCCTTTCCTTGGCGGGCTTGTTGGCTCTATTGTAGCATTTAGGTAGGCTTTTAGGGGCGGTGTTGTAGGGGTGTTCTGTGATATTCTTATGGTACTTACTTTCCTTGTATTTCCTGGTTGTTTTGGAGGTTTTTCTAGTGGCTGATAGTTCAGTTGCGGCTGGTGTTGGTCGTGTTGGTCGGTCTGTTGTGGAGGGGTTGGCTCCGGGGGTATTTTCGGGTTCTGGGTCTATTGGTGAGCTGGAGGATGCGGGGTTCAGTGTTGGGCATTTGGTAGATGGTTTCGTGTTGGCTTCTGGCGTGCCGGTTGAGGGTGGGTCGGTGTTGGAGCGTGCGCGTGGTGTGCGTGATTTTTCGCAGGTTCCTGTTGCTTTCAGGTCTTTTGTGGCTGAGTGTGCTGGGTATGTCTGGGATGGTTCGGTTGTTTCTTCTGTTGGTGGGGTGTTCCTGCATGGTGGGTTTTCGTTTGGTGTGACTCCTCGGGCTAGGTGGTCTTTTGGTGGTGTCTCGGGCGTTGATTTTGAGGCTGTTCAGGAGGGGTTTGTTGTTCCAGCTTCGGGGGTTGGTGTTGGTGAGCTTGCTTCGGCGGTCGGTGTTGAGCTGGGTGGGTTAGTTGCTCCGCCTGGCGGGTTGGGGCTTGGTGCTGGTATTGGTGAGTTGTCTTCGTTTAGGTTTGATTATGATGGGCGAGGTTCGCGTATGAGTTCGACTGAGGTTTCTAATGCTTTGGCTTTGGAGCAGGCTTCTTATTGGCTGTCTCGTGTCGGGGAGGTTGATGTTGTTTCTCCGCCGCTGGTTGGGGAGTCGCCGGATGTTGTTGCTGAGCGTTTGAAGCGTGTTAGGCGTGCTTCTAAGGGGGAGAATGGTGTTGCTCCGCGCCTGATGGGTTCACGTCGTGAGGTTGAGATTATGGGGTTCATCGGACTATTTGGCTGGGTGGACGTTCGCGCTGTAATGCTGTTGCTGGGTGTTTCTACTAGAGTTACTGCATTGAAGTATTTGAAGGGCTTGCAGGGGCGCGGATGCCTGGATGGCGTGGATGTGCCTGGGCTCGGGCATAGGGTTTGGGTTGGTACCCGTGTCGGGTTGGATGAGTTCGGAATTGGCGGCGCTACGGTGTCTCGTAAGACTTTGGGCAACAGCGAGTTTAAGCATAGGGTGTTGGTGAACTATGTGGGCGCTATGCTGGTGAACGGTTCGGTTGATGTTTTGGGCTTGGGTGGGCTTGTCTCTGGTGGTCGTCTGGTTGGCGGGCAGGTTTCGCGTGGCTTTTCTGTTATTCCTGACCGCGTGATTGACAGTGCAATTCAGGGCATGTTTAGAGGGCGTGCTGGGTATGATGTGCGTGATGTGCTAATTGCCCGACGTGGTGAGGTGTTGCGCGAGTGGCGTGTTGCTGGTGGCGAAGGTGTTTCGCCTGAATGTTATGGCGGCAATGAGTGGATGTGGGCTGTTATGAGCGGCGCTTCGGAGGGCAAGTACCATGTGCCAGATATTGTGTGCATGATTCCTCGTGGTGAGAATGGTGAGCCGCGCAGTGTTGCCGTTGAGGTGGAGCGCGGGTTTGGCAAGAAGCCCGGCAACCTGGAGAAGATTCTGAGCCAGTATAAGGATGATAGGAGCGTTTTTGGGATGGTGGTGTGGTTGTGCACTGATGACCGCATGGTGATGAGAGTGAATGAGTGGGCGGAGGCGAACGGGTGTGCTGAGCGTATTCGCGCTGTTCGTTTGTGTCGCCCTGATGGGTCGGTGTTTGAGGGTATCTCGTCGTTTGAGTTTTAGTGTGTCGAGGTAAACAAAAAGCGAAGCCCTGAACCATTGATGAAGGTTCAGGGCTTCGCTTTTTGTTTTGGGTGCAATGCCTCAATGTCCTTAGGGTTTGGTGCTCGAATCCTTACCCATTGGGAGCCTGCCTAGTGGCGCTGGTGAGGTTTTAATTGTCTTTGTTGGTATATCAGAGGTTACTGAATTTCAAGGCGGCTTAGAGGGGTGTTTTGGGGCGCGTGTAAAGGTGGTATCCATACCAAATTTTGGTTAGAGTGGATACCACTTTTACTTATGAGGTGCTAGATTTTCTCTAGCTCCTCCGGCGGGTAGTTGAACTGCTCACCGTTTGCCTCTGCTGTGCGAATGAGGGTCATGAACCTGTGGGGGTCAGGGGCGTGCTCTAGGGCATCCTTGACGTAGCAGGGACCTGTTTCTGCGCGGCAAAGCTCCATTAGGATAGAGCACATGTCTTTACCTACAGATTGTAGGTCTCGGCGGATGTACTCGAAGTTTCCAGTCTTAATTGCTTCGATGAGCTCCCTGTCGGATTGTAGAATTTCCAGCACTTCGTGGGCGGGAATCATTCCGCCGTCCATACGCTTCACCAAGGCTTGCGTCATGAAGACTCGCCCCACGGACGCGATGGATGAGAGTGAGTTCATTCGGAGCGTACCGTCGTCGTTGGTAGCGAGACGTTCCACAATACCTGCGCAGTCCTGAGCGTGAACGGTGGTTAGGGTGAGGTGACCAGTTTCAGCCGCACGAATGGATGCTTGAATTTCCTGCTCGGTACGAACCTCACCAATAAGGATGATGTTGGGGTTCTGACGCATTGCGGACTTGATACCATTAAGGAATGAGAACGTATCAGTATTTACCTCACGCTGAATGAAAAGGGTTCCGTTGCCGCGCGGGTTATTGCTATCGAAAAGGTATTCGATAGGCTGTTCGATGGTTACGATGGTCATACCCATAGGTTCGCCGGTTACAGGGTGCGGCGTTGTAATGTGAAGCTGTATATGCAGGAGGCACGCCGCCATTGTGGTTGATTTACCACTGCCGGTTACACCTCCGATGACGAGCATACCTGACTTCTGCCTGAGTGCCGCGATGAACGCTTCGGGGATGTTGTAGTTCTCAGGCTCCAAGATGTCTGTTGCCAGGAGACGGAAAACCAAGTTGATGCTGTCGCCAGGAGACACGTAGGTTACGCTGAGGCGGCAACGCCTGCCGGTGTACTTCCCCTTGGGAATGGTGTACGAGATGTCTAGTTCTCGGTCTGCCATGAATGTAGTCTTGGAGGCTGTGATGGTTGCCGCCGTGAGGATTCTACCGAGGTCGCTACGGCTAGGTTCTGGTAGCTGTCGGTAAGGCATGAGTCCGTTATTGATTTTAAATCGGATAGCGGTCTCTGGCTGAATGTATACGTCACTAGCACCCATGTCGTATGCGTCGCTGAGGATACTACTAAGCGGGAAGCCGGGAGCTTCTTCATGGCTAACGGGTATGGACTTGCGAAGGTTGCTACGTTCCCCTTCACGCTCAACTGCCCCATATTTATCAATGGTTGCGGCGGCGATGTCTTTACTGGTTACGACGCTTACCTTCGCCTGAGATGAGGTTTCCTGCTTTACTTTCTGGAGGATTTCTTCAAGGAGCGCTTCGTGGTCGATGGGAGTGGCGACCACCTCTGCACTTTCGGCAGAGCTAGGCTCTTCGGCAGACGGAGGGGTGGGGTCTTCAGCGTATTGGGAGATAGTGGAGCTGAGGTTTTTAAGGCGTGCTTCCTCAGCGTTTGCGTCTCTTGAAGGGTTGAGATTATTCTGCTTGAGCGCAGATAGGGAGATGGGGGCAGGCATTGTCTGGCGTGTCCTTTCAGACGGTGTGTAGGTGGTTAGTTTTCAGACCTACATAACGTATATCTGAAAACTCTTTTTTGCTATGGCTTCTATGTAGGTTTCCGTCTAGTTTTGGTGGCGTTTCGGCATGTTGAGCAGGTTTTTGGGGCTTTGGTGGGTGCGTTCTAGCGCCCTATTTTTTGTACCTAAAGAGGGTGAGAAGTGGGGTACTTTCTGTGGGAGGGTAGGACTTATTGCAGGGCTAGGGTTAAGTGTTGCTCTTGGGGGTTTGGGGAAGCTGTTGGGGATGTCTGGTTGGGTTGATGCTTGGGACTTCTTGGGCGGCTGGAGTGTGGTATTGTTTGCTGTCTCTGTCGGGTTGATTGGTGTTGGGGCGCTATTTAGCCCCGCTGAGGAAGTTATTGTTCCTTCTGGCGGGGCTAAATCTGTGGGCAATACTGCGCGGAAGCGTAAGAAGAGTCGCAAAGTTCCGTCTCAGCAAGCACAAGTTGTTCCTCCGCACAGTATTGCTGATGACGAACCTACTATTCCGCTAACGTATGGCGAGGTGGATGCAACTATTCCTCTTCCTGCGAACTATAGGTTTGACATGTTGAAATAGTCTTCCAGCTCTTTGGTGGTTTCTGGGCTGAATAGGTTGTACCCTGTCCCGCGTACAATGTCGTATGCGAGGATGGACATGCCTTCAGAGTAGCCCTTATTATTCAGCAGGTAATTGAATCCACCGGGTAGGCTGACGTTCACAGCGTCGAGGGCGGCTTCATGCAGGTAGGGCACGCCTGTGAGCACGGGGATTCCGTTGATACTGTAGTCGGCTACCTGCCAGAATCCGAGCGCAGAGCCTTTCTTGACGATATGGTCTGGCTCTATCTTGTTCACGAAGATTCTTATACGGCGCGGGTTCATGCCACCACCGCCACGTTTTACCGACCCTAGCCCATATGTGAACTGCCTTTTCATGGTGTCTAGTGGGATAGGGTATGGTTCTGCAACATAGAACAGCTTATGCGTGAGTGGGTATGCACACAGCGTCATATAAGGGTCTGCGAGTTGCACTGACGTGTCAATGATGACTACATCATAATGCTCTCTGAGGATGCTGATGATGGCGCGGTAGAAGTTTGGGTCTAGGTCGTTGAGGTCGCGGGGGTCTTCAGGAGCGAGTAGCGTATCATACCCTACTCGCTCATTCTGAACGATGTACTTCTCAATGATGCGCCAATCCTTCTCCTTGTCTTCCCCTAGAGCCCTATGCTCACCATTCATAGTCGCTTCGTACAGCTCATTGAAGATGCCCACTACTGTCTTGCTTTGGTCACTAGTATTGAAGCCTACCTGACCGTCTTGCAGGTCGAGGTCTACTACGATAACTTTCAATGCGTGTTTAGCGTATCCGTAAGCTTCCGCTTCTTTACCCCATGTGGTGAGGGCGTGGGCGATACCTAGAGACGTGGTAGTTTTACCTGTGCCACCCTTCTTAGATGTTACGGTGATGACTCGCCCAAGGTAGGGGGAACCGTCGATGTGCGTCTCATCAGGGTTTATTTCGTCTTGGATAGCCGCCAAGTCTGGATTGGTACGGGACTCTAGGATGCCACGGAACGCTAGTACTGGGTCTGCGTAAGAGGGCGGGTTTGCGAGAAACAGCTGAAGCATCTCGTAGAATTGCATTGCGATGTAGCTCTCAGGGACGCTCTCCCAGGGTGCTTCAGGGTTACCGGGAACCATGCGCGTCATTTCGATGTTGTACGTGGTGTAGGGTAGACCTTCGTTGTACAGCATGTTCTTCACGGCAGTGTTGATGGCGTAAAGCTGGCTGTGTTCGTTTGCGTCGCTAGGCTCTTCAAGCACGAATATTGGTGTTTCTACCATGATGTCTGCCATGATGCGTAGAACATTAGGCACCTGCTGAGGGTTGCGGAGACTGTTTCGGCGTAGTTCGATGTAGTAATCCGAATGCACAACAATAGCGTCCATAGTGTTAGAGATTGACGGCAATTCGGAGTGAATATCGTTCCAGAGGTATTCAATGGTAGGGCATACACCAATGATTTCAGGGAACAGCAACTTATCCACGTCTTCAGGAGTTACCCCATAGAGGCTTGGTGAGTCTTTCAAGGGCGCTAGAGGTCCTTCGCCAGGGACAACCGGAGGCATTAGGAGCTTCAGCGTCTCACGGTAGAAAGCGGCATCTAGAACTTCGTCGGAGGCTTCAGAATCTAGCGGCTTGCGTGGGTTCTTGAGCTTGCTAAACTGTTCCGTACCAGAGATGTAGACAATGTTTGGCTTCTGGTAAAGCTTACGATTGGTGTTCGTCGCCATGTGGTTCTCCTGAAATGGTTAGTTCTAGGTAATCTGTTGCTGGTGGGCTTCGTCGTAGGGGTTGGAGCTGAATGCCTGCACTAGGCTTGGTAGCCAGACTACGATTTGGACGTATCCACGCCGCTTTCTCATATCCTGCATGATGCAACTGCCTTTACCGGGCAAGTTTGCTATCGCATCAATGACCTGGCGGGCATCGTCGCTCAGCTCCTTCCCGTCAGTTTTGAGACCCATAGCTCTTGCGCCTACCTTTGCGTCGTCGCGCGAGTTTGCAAACGCAAAGTGGGTGCTAATGAGGGATACATCGAGTCCGGTTGAAGCATTGAAGATATGGGCGTAGCTCTGAGTTCCAAGGACTAGCGCTAGGTTATTGGAACGCCCGAGAAGTGCCGTTGATTTGATGAGGTTAGCCCCCGACTGATTGGCAATAATTGACCACGCCTCATCGATTGCTACAACCTTCTTGATGTTCTTGGGCATCCTTGACATGCTTTGCCTGACCAGTAGGGTAATCATGGTTAGGATTGCCTGCCCCACTGCCTTGCTTGGGTCTTTGAGGTCTACAATGGTTTTCGGAAGCTCATTGAGGCGAGAGAGGTCGATGACGGTGACACCGGGAGCGAACTTGAAGTATCGGGCAGGCTTACGGTCTGGCTCTGAAAGCAGGGTAACTCCTGCGCCTTCACTCAGAGTGTTGATGAGGGTTAGCGCGATGCCTTTCAGTTGCTCGTTGCCAGTGTCACTTGCAACCTTAATGAGCATGTTCAAGAAGACATCCATGCTTTTATCGTGCGGGCGTGACTTAATTACGTCTGTTATGGTTGCTTCTACCCAAGGGCGAACCGCATTGTCAGAGAGAGCATCTGGGACAATTGCGTGCATCATTGCGTGGACTGCGTTGCGTATGTCTGCTTTTGCATCCTCAGGCTTTTCCGCATTGTCGAAGATGACGAATGGGTCTAGGATGCCGACATTATTGGGGTCACTAGGGTCAATAGTCTTGATATTGCATGGCACGCCTAGGGTGTCTTCAATATTGATAATCTTGAGTAGGTCACCCTTCCAGTCGATGCCCACCACAGCGGCTCCTTGCAGGGCGGCAAGTGAAAGTATCCAAAGCATCCCGAAGGTTTTACCGCTACCTGGCTGTCCCGTGAATAGAGTTACGGGCGGCTTGTCGTTCAGGTTGGCGGCGTGTAGGTCGAAGAATACGGGGATGTCAGCTCTGAGGTTTGCGCCAATTGCGTTAGGCTGTCCGTACTTGTAATCGTTGGTGCTCATTTCTTGAGCTCCCCCTTCTTCTTCCGTGGTTGCGCCTTCTTCTTAGGCTTATATTTCTTCTCGGTCTGCTGTAGCTCGTAAAGAGCGTCGTATGAGCGGTTAGATACCTGAACCATGCTTGATATGCGGTATACTCGCTTCGCGTTGGGGTCGTATTCAATGCCGTCTAGGTAGCCGCGCGCTTGCTTCTTCCATTGGCGCTTAGCAAGCAGGTATTTACCTGCTGTCATGCCGTCAAACTTTTCGGAAGTGTCACCTAGCTTCTTGCCTGCGTAGATACCAATTACTAGCGCGGGTGCCCATGCCCAGAGTAGGGTGATGATGATAGCTATCCCGAAGAGGATGAGTAGAAGAACTGCGAGTCCTACATATATGCCAAGTGCCAAACATGCAATCCAAATGAACTGCGTCTGAGAGATGGGCTTACTGAACGTGTAGCCGCCAAATTCCCAGAACTGGTTGTCGCGCGCGAACACTTCGGTCGCGTTATCGATTCGAATACTCACAAGAGCGCCCCCTCAGGCATGTAGTACGGATGATTAAAGGCATCACATATTACATAGCTGAGAGGGCGCTCTTTAAGAGGTCTACCACTTGAGCTCTACTGGCTCTGGTGTGGGGTCGTCAGGTGATGGGATGTGCACTTCTAGCGGGTAATCTGGCTCTTGTTCTGCTGTCGGGAGCAGTTTTGCGGCGGCGGTTTTAGCTTTCTTCGCCTCTGCTTTGCGCTCTTCACGGGCGATAAGCTTATAGTATTGGGTTACGCCGTCGTTGGGGTCGGTCTTACCGTCCTGGGGAACGATAGGGATTTTGTGGTCGGGGTCGATTTGCCATTGCTCTGCAATTTCTTCCAGCTCAGGTCGTTCTACTGCCTTGGTGATGTATCCTGCGGGGTCTACTTCGGTTATGGTGAGGTGGAAGCGGCGGTATCGGGTGAGGGCTCCGGGCGGGTTCTTCCACACTCCTCCGTAGGCGAAGGTGGTCTCTACGAGGTGTTTCGCATCGTCGTCTTCCCACCAGCGCCCAGTGAAGCCGTCGAGTATTGGCTTTAGCACAGGGGCGTAGTTTGCAGGGTCTAGGTGCGTACCGCCACCCATGCCTAGCACCTCGAATCGGGCGGTATAGTGTTTCAGCGGCGTGAAGTCTGGGTGTTTCTCTAGGTACTGTGAGGCATGGTTAGAGGCGATACCTCGTAGTGCTTTGAACGCGGCGGCACGGACGAATGGGGAGATACGCGCGTTCTCTGTAATAACCATGTGCGTTGGTATGTCGAGTACCATGTCGATTACTTGTGGCTTGCGAGGCATTTCACTCCTTAATATGAGAGGGAGGTGAGAAGCATTAGGTAACAGCTTCCCACCTCCCTGTTGTGGCTATAGCGCGTCAAGCGATACAGCGGAAATTGGCTTGTAGTTGTAGTCGTTGATGTCCTGCGAAAACTCTTCGTAATGCTGGGCATTTTCGCCAGTGTAGTACCCTTCAGGGGGTTGCGGCACACCGGCGATAGTGTAGATGAAGTTCTGCGCTATTCTACGAAGAGCAGTGTTTGCGCGAGATTTAATGTCTTGCACCCATGAGTCAATGGCTTGCGAGTCGCCATCTTCAATATGTGGCTTAATGATGTCGTAAGTTAGCGGGTGGAATAGTTCTTGGGTCTGCCTTACGACATGTTGGATGCGCATACTGGATGCGGAGTTCTTGAGATTACGTAGTTGCGCTTCGTCTAGGGGCAGGGTAACACGCTGGTTGATGTAGAACATGTAGCCCAGCTGAAGTTCAGCGATAACTCGGATAAACTCGTTAGTCATATGGTAGACCGTGGCATCCGGGAAGTTATCAACGCTTCTAAGGTCGTCAGACAGTAGTTCGAAGACCTTACGTTCAAGGTCACTGCCAGTATATAGAGCAGTGGATGCGTGACCGGCGGCGGCGTTCCATGTGTCGTCGCGATTGAATACGGAGTAGACGGGTGCTTCGTATTCTTTCATGAAGGGTTTATGCATGAAGTTCCCTATGTTCTAGGCTGGTTCTTACCTCATAATGATAGCACACCAGATACGTATCTGGTGTGCTATCATTTGCCGTTTAGGGGCTTATACGTTAGTGTTTCCCAGCAAGGTTAGGAGGCTTTGAAGGAAGTCGTGTCCGGGGGGAGTAATTAGAAGTACTGCCACTATGACCACCAGCACGAATCCGAAGATGATAACGTTCATCAGTTCGTCGTTCATTTGCGTTATGCCTCCTGGTATGCCTTACCTGTTTTACGTGCCTTCTCAGCCTTTGCGATGGTTGCCTTACCGTCCTTAGCCTTGCTCTCCATCCTCAGCCAGTGCTTATACTCCTCGTTATCGAGTGCTTCTAGCTCTGCCTGACTCATCTTTGCGGCGGCTTCCTGCTCTGCTCTCTGTTCTTCCTGGAACGCGGCAAGTTCCTCAGGAGTGTACGACTCTTGCAGGTGAGCTAGGTAGATGGATGCGGCGGCTTCCAACCCACCTTCAGTAATAAGGTTCGTGCTGATGGTGACGTTGCTGTGCCCGGTACTGCGAACCTTTGATGCCGAGATGGGGATTTCGATACGGTTCTTGCGGGTGTTGTAGAGGACGGGTGCCCCTGCCTTCAAGAGTCTGAGTAGGTTGTCTACTGCTTCTTGGTTTAGCGCCTGGGTTCGTTTAAATCGGCGGATAGCGTTGAGTTTCGCCAGCTTTGAGAGGCTTGAGAACTCTACCAGGTCGGGGTTTCTTTCAAGGGCGGCTTCTACGTCAGATTGGTCGATGTAGTCGCTGTAGTAAGCTCGCTGTGGCGGTTTGTTACTCGCCTTTCCTGCTTGTCGTTTCGTTGATTGAGCCATAGGTTGTTGCCCCTTTTTTCTGGTTAGTATTTCTGGGTGATGAACGGCTGTGGAAGATGCTCTACAACCTTACCTAGGATAGGGTCGTTACTTAGGATTAGAGCCATTTGGTCGCGGCGTTCTACGACTTCCCTCAATTCCCTAAGTGTTGGTTCAAGCTTCTCCTCGAACCAACGGCGGGTCTCGAAGTCCAGACCTTCAGAGGTGAAGCCCCATACTGCTTCCTCCACGGAGCTTCTAAGTGCCTCATACCCATTTGACACCGTTGCTCCACTGAACTTTGCTGAGTAAAGAGGGCATTCGTCGCTTTGGTACCATTTCGGGTACTCCCCCTCATTGACCGCTGGCAGGTTTGAGTGAGCGTCAGCGAAGATTTTGCAGAGTTTAGCAACAATCTCATTGTCTTTCTGTGAAATCATTCGTAGGGTAGTATTAAGCCTCTGTATCTTTGTGTAGGTAATGTATAGAGCCGCTAGGGACGCTACCACGATAGCGATTAGAATTACTCCACTGAAGAGGTTCATAATGTCTCCTTATAGTCGTTGCAGTAGTATGAGTGATGAGATGACGATGATAGCTACACTCCCCCATAGAACTCCGCTGTTCAGGGCTTCGCTTTTAGCTTCAAAGGTCGCAAAGCGGTAGGTGTACCACAGTTTACCTTTTCGAGGGATGATTGGGGAGAAGAGGGGAACTCCAGCTTTGGTAAATGCGTCACCAATGATGTGGACTACCGCACCAATACCTAGGCTATATCCTAGCCAAGTGTACTGCCCAGCCGGGATAGCGTTAAAGAATAGCAGTGTCACGGCAACTGATACGAGGAACATTAGCGTGGAGCCGATGTTCTTAACGCCTTTAACGGCTTTCAATGCTCCTACATTTAGACCTGACATGGCGATATGCATAGCCGCTAAACATAGTGTGGCGGCTATGAGCGCCCCCAGGTTACTGATGCCTACGAACCCGAACGGCAATAGTACTGCCGTTGTGAGGGGGTTGCTGGTTAGGAAGTTCACGATGAGCGCGAGCGCACCAGCGCCAACTAGGGAATGCCAGAATCCGCGATGCACTACGTCATGTGCTTTAGCGCGGGACTTCGCATCTTGCTTAGTGTGAATGGTCTGGATAAGCCGTGAGCTTTCACGGAACGCAAAGGTGATAGGCTCACCGAAGATGCCCATTGACGACTTTGCTGTCGATGAGGTGTTATCGAAGTCTGGGATAAGCGCGCCTGCCACAAACGCAACAGCAGAGAGAACATATAGTCCCATACTTGGACTGTTTCCCAGTACGAAGTTAATTGCGCTACTTCCGGCGAAGGCTAGAAATGCGAGGAAAGCCGCAAGACCCGTGGATGCATGAGCTTGCCCCATGAGCGCGTCATCTTGTTCACCTATGGTATGGGTTATGCCGTGAGTCCAGCAGGCGTGTTGCGGTGGTGCCAATGTGGTGGTTCTCCTGTATAGATAAGCGGGTAAGTATCAATCTATACATTAGATATAGCGAGAGCGCGTGAAGCCCTAGATATTCTAAGGTTTCACACGCTCTCGCTAATGTTTAGCTATTCGGTTTCAGGTTCACTTTCAGGCTTTACGCCTAACAGTCTATCCCTGAAGGAAGGTTTCGACGCGGCGGCTTTACGCGCCTCTTCTTTCCGCTCAGCTACATTCGCTGAGTACGCCTCTTTCCGTTCGTCATACTTGCGTGTACGCCCATCACGCACACCAAACTCCTCTGCTTCCCTCTCTTCTTCCGTCTTATGTAGGAAGGGTAGGGAAGCGAAGAGGAACGCTATCGTGGCGTATGTAACGAATGAGCCTGCGAACATGTTTGATGATGACATTAGTGTCACCACAGCAACAACAAAAACGTTGGTCAGACATACAGCCCAGATACGCACCTTGCGGCTGAAGAACTCACGGTCTTTAATGGGAACCCATGTCCCGCCGCTCTTCTCGGTAAGGTACTCCCCTGCGGCATATGATGCCATGTACATAAGCGAAGCACCAGTATAGACAGCGGGAATGCCAGCTATAAGCCATTTCGCGGTAGTCCAGAGCCGCGTATGCGGTAGCAGGAAGTCCGCAAGGGTGGTTGCGACAATGGCGGCGACTAGCACTGTACCCCAGGTGAAGATGCGTTTCTTGTCACGCGAGTTCCATGTTGCGCGGATGAGGCTCACATGGGTTCTTCCGTGGTCGTCGGCGTTGGCTCCCAGGTAATTAAGGAAGTCCTTTACTTGTGTTAGCGCTTTGCCCATGAGGGCTCCTTTCGTGATGTGCTACACCTATTGCATATCGTCAAAGAACTTTCGTGCGTCTTGCAAGGCAACATCATTATACTCCGGGTTGGCAACGATGCTCTCAGCATGGCTAATCGCACTAGAGATAATGTGTCGATGCTTACTAAGGCGCAGGAACCTGTTGCGGGTGATGCCATGCTGGTTGCTGGTAAGTACATCACCTTCACCGCGTGTCATAGTGTCTGCCTCCGCGATTGCGAAACCGTCATCATGCGCCACAAGTGCTTCCATACGTGCTTGAGCACTCGGGGTTTCTGCCGGGCTAACAAGCCAGCACTTAGCGTGCAGTTCATTGCGTCCAACACGCCCTCGGAGCTGGTGGAGAGATGACGCGCCTAGACGCTCAGCACCCATAATGACGATTCGGGTTGCATTAGGAATGTCTACGCCCACTTCTACGATGGTAGATGCTACGAGGACATCAGTTTCGCCGTCACGGAATGCGCGCATGGCTTCTTCCTGCTCTTTAGCCTTCATTTTGCCATGTAGCACCCCAATTCGAGCTTCTGTGAGCACATGAGTCAGGTCTTTCGCAAGTTCCTTCACGCTTGGCGCTTCAAGGTCGCTGTTCTCTTCAACTAGAGGGGCGACGATGAATGCCTGGTGTCCAGCTTTAATTTCCTTATGGAGGTCATGCCAAACAGTGTGCTTGGGGTGGTTGAGCAGGTGGTCGTATTTCGCTTCCACCCACTCAGTTTCAACAGGCTTACGTCCAGCAGGTTTTTCCTTCATCTGAATAAAATCAACTTCGCCGTATTCAATCTGGGCGATGGTTCGAGGAATGGGGGTTGCGGTTGCCAGCAGGAAGTCTGGGGTGGCGTTATCCTTTCGGGTTCCCAATAGTCGTGAGCGCTGTTCAACGCCGAATTTCTGTTGCTCGTCAAAGCAGACAAACCCAAGGTCGTTAAATTCGGTAGCGTTCAAGAGTGTGTGGGTTCCGATGATGAGCTTTGCGTCACCTTCCTTAATGGATTTAGTGGTGGCGCTTCGCTCTGCCGCTTTCATGGAGCCAGACATGTACGTAGGCTCCAAGTCCACGTCTTTTAGCGCGGTCTGCGCGGCACTGTAAATTTGGCGTGCCAAGATTTCCGTGGGGGCTACAATTACCGCCTGCCTACCTGAGTCGATGGCGGTAAGGGCGGCTAGAATTTGGACAATGGTCTTTCCTGCACCCACATCTGCCGATAGAAGCGCATCCATAGCCTTACGCCCGCTCATGCGCTTCTTAATGGTCTTGTACGCGGTCTGCTGGTCGCCAGTTAGCGTGTATGGAAGTGAATCGATAACCTTCTTCACGTAATCGGTCGCATCTCCCTTGTTCTGTACTCCCTTTGCATCTTTTCCCGCTACCTGAGAGTCTTTAATGAGAACCTGCATAAGCACTAGCTCATACCAGGCTAGAGACTCTACGGCTTTCTCAACGTCTTCCGGCTTAGTAGGGAAGTGTAGGTAGATTAGCGCCTCCTGTAGCGTGAGGATGCCTTCAGGTAGAGCTTCTTCCGTCCAGTACTCATTCTGCTTAATGCCTGGGTTGCCTTCTACGGTGAGGCGGGTCAGGGCTTCTCGAACAAGGTTAGAGATAATGTTCGTCATGATGCCGCGCGACGGAGACTGCGCATAAATGGGCACGTAGGGATTATCTGTTGAGGAGACATCTAGCGTGTCGATAAAATCAGCTGTGAGGGTGAGCCCATTATAGAACGTGACTTTACCGCCAACGATAACTTCAGTGCCCACAGGGTACTTTTTCTCTCGCCACTGGTATGGTCCCCAGAACGCAGTCTTGAGGCTACGCTCGGAGGTTTTGATGGTGCACCATGCACCTTTATTCCCCTTCATAGGATGCCAGCTACTTACCCTGCCTACGATGTAGGCGGTTTCGCCTGCATCAAGACCGTGGAGGGATGACACGGGGTTGCTGAGGTCAAGGTATCGACGCGGCATATTATAGAGCACATCGAAGATGCTCTTGTACCCGAATCCTGCAAGGCTTTCAGCGAGAGTCTTACCTTTCTCACGCTTACTGTTCTGAGGTCGAGTGTCATACTTAGCGAAATGCAGTTCACTGATAGGAGTGTCTTTAAGGCTAAGGACTTCCCCGTCGAATGGCTCACCGATAGGCTCCACTAGGATGTTCGCTAGGGAGCGGGTGATGGCGATACCACGGTCGCCTGGGGTGTTACTCTGAATGAACTTGAATAGCTTGTTCATGGGGACGCGCCAGGTGTTGTCGTCCGCAGACTTCCAGCCGCCTAGATGCCGCAGGTATTTGAACGTCTCGTCATTCACACCCCAGGGGTTTAGGGGAGCGATTTTGAAGAAGCTTGCGCCGTTCTTATTGCCGGTGGACGGCATGTAGTATGCGGCGGCTTTCCACGGCATCACGCTAAACAGTGCTTTCGAATCGCCTGCAAGCCGGATAGCGGGGATTGATAGCGTGTAGCTCAGAAGCTCTGCCAGCGCGTGCATGGTAGGCGCGTGGGTCGCTGTAGTGGATAGGGTAATGATGCTTCCGGTGGTGGACACTCGCATAGTGTCGGGGGTGTAGGCGCGACGGTATAGGGCGCGCAGAAAATCCGCGCCCGTATAGTTGGTCTCTGAGGATGCGGTGAAGTGTATGTCTGACCCGTCTACAATGACATAGACATCATAAGGTGCAAGTGTTGCAGGGTTTACGGCAGGTAGGTTCTTAGGAGATTCCGAAGTCATAGCTTTTCGTTTCAGGTAGAGGGTATTTTGTATTGCTGGTTATCCTATCTATTGTAGCAAAAATTGGGGGTAACAGCCAAGTTTCGTCATGGCTGTTACCCCCAATTTCAGGCGGGTTTTATGGGATGAGGTTGTTGATAAGTTCAGCTACGCCAAATACGGTGGCTGGGGTGCTTGCGAGGGTGGTTGCGAGTGCTTCCACGATGTCCTCGGTCGCGGTTTCATCCGTGATGGCTTCTACCCCAAGTACGGTTGCAAGGTTTCGCAGTGCGTCATCTTCGTATTTGAAGAGAAGCATTGTGTAGCGGACGGCGGCTTTAGTGCTGTCTGACGTGTCCACAGTGGCAAGCTGTACTACCGTTTCCAGCAAGTCCTTAGTCTGTGCGGTGTCATTTACGATACCGCTAATGACTTCTGCAATGGAGCTGTCCGTGTGGTTGCCAAGTAGTACCTTCAGCGATTCCATGTCGTCTTCGTTAAGCGGATGAATTGCCTCGTAGAGGCTGATTACCAGCTCAACTGAACTTGTGTCCATTGCGGCAGTTTGCGTGGCGCTCACAGCCTCATGTGAGGTCTCAGAGGTGCCACCCGGAGCGCTCTCTACTTCAAGTTCTGCCTCTTCCGCTTCTACCGCGTACTCGTCATAGCTTTCTTCCTCGAACTCTTCATCTTCGGGAACTTCACTAGGCTCTTCAGAGGGCGACATTACTTCCGTTTCTTCAAGCTCTTCTTCACCTGCCTCTTCATGCGGCTCAGGTGCGCTGTAGCTGACTTCTTCGCCCTCTTCAACGAATCCAGGGTCGTACCCATATTCAATGGGAACTTCTTCGGGTGCTTCTTCCTGAACGGGTTCATCATCGTCATCTTCTTCCTCCTCATCGGGTTCCACTACGGCAGGTGCTACTGATGCGGTATTCAGCTTGCTTTGTAGCGCCGCCAAAATTTCGTCTTGGCTTGCTTCCTGAGTAGGTTCGGCTGTTACGTCAGCAGAGGCAGTCTCGACGGGTTCTAGAAGCCCCTGCGCCTCTTCAACCGCATCTTCAACAGGGGCTTCACTCTCCGCGTATGACCCCATGTTGTTGAATAGGGCTCCATAGCGTCCGGCGGGCTTATCGCCGCCAAATTTCATTCGTGGCATGGTTATGTGGCTCTCCTTAGTTGCTCATGGTGTTACGTAGGATACTATTTCCATAGCGTGACTCGATAGCTACAAGAATGTCGTGGACTTTCTGCTCCAGCTCTGAAAGCTCCGCATGAGTCTTGTTGATTCGTTCCTGAGGGATGACTTCCAACGCTTCCTCTGCATCTGGCAGGGTGCTTGCCTTACTGAGTGTAGTGTAAAGGTTTCGGAGCGTCGTTGCTTTGCGTTCTGTGACCTCTTCCAGCGCGTAGTCGTCTTCCTCGTCTAGCGAGTATTCGTATTCAGGCTCACCACTGGGTTCTTCCATGCCCTCTACCGTGTACATGCCATGCTCAGCTTCGGCTTGGCGGATAATCTCGGTAGCGGCATCTTCGTACATCTGCTGTTCGGTTTCGAGCTTCTTCTGCTCTTCTGCCTTTTTAGCCTTTTCTGCTTCCTTCTGAGCGTTAATCTCTTCCAGCTTCTCATCTACGGTTTCGCGGATGATTTCTTCGGCTTCTTCGGGGCTTTTACCGGCAGTTCGTTCAGCCACAACTGTAGCAACTTCCTCAATGACCTTCTTTAGGTCACGCGCCTGTGCCTGAGTGATGTGGATGTCCACGCCTTCGGGGGCGGCTTGAGTGATGCCTTCAATGACTGCGCCCTGCGTGACTAGTGCGTTGGCGGCGGAGCGAGAGATGCTGAAGTTCTTGTCGATGTAGTCTTTCCAGGTCTTAAACCCTTGTTTCTTGTAAACCTCGGTACTGTGAGCAATATATAGGAGTTTCCATAGCGCCTCTGAGGTTGCTGAGATGGCTTTGGTGAGTTTAGCTCCGTCGTCAGCGGTGAGCTCCTTCCCCTTGTAGTAGAGCTCTACTGCGTCACTGTTTTCGCCGTTGCTGACGACTTCAATTTCCTCGGTGGGCACTTCAACCATGCGTCGTTCGTCCTTAGTGTGGTTAGCGGATATACATTTCTCCCATAGCAGGGAGGACGGCGTATAGGGCAGGCACCAAGAGGAATGGAGCTAGTGCGATAGGAATGAGTGGCACCTTGATAGGCTTCTTACTGGAGGTTAGAACCGCTGTGGTAACGGCTGTGACTAGGACGAAAACCATAGAGCCAATGAAGGCTGTGGATGCTTCCGGGTGTGCTATCTGTATTGGTGTGACACATGATACAGCGACGCATAGGGCTGTGGCATCTCCTGCCCACCAGCGGCGCGTTACGGCGGTTAGGAACAGTATTACGAGAGCCGCCGCCACAACCTGTGTATCGTTATTCAGGGCGGCGGAGAGGACAAATAGAGCCCACCCATACATAAGGTGTGGCTCGCTGGCTTTCCTGTACTGCAAATCCGTGTAGGACGCTTGTGTGTATACGTAGGTGAGCATCGTTGCTCCTGTCAATGCGACCACCTGACCTGAATACCAGGGGTGAGTGAGGAGCAGGACGCTGATAAGTGAGGCTATAACGACGGCGATAATGTGGCTTTGCGCCCAGACTTTGCGGGCGTGTCGCTTCGGTTTAACCCACTCCGGCGGCTGGGTTATTGCACTCAAACAAAAAAGACACCAAGGGAAGATGATGGGTAGATAAGGGGTTATCTCATGCATCGTCTTCCCTTGGTGTCTTAGGTACTAGATGTACTTCTTTAGAGGTCTGCAACCTCGTGGCACTGGCACACTACGAAGAGTGAGCCGCCACCATCAGTAGAGGTGTGGATAGCCAAGTCCTTGATGTCTTCAATCTCGGAAATGGGCTGGAAACCGATAGTTGCAGTCCTGCTCGTCCTTGCGGTAACAAACTGGGTAAACGCTCGGTAGTCCACTCGGGCAGTAATACTCTTGGGGCTCTTGTCCTGGTTGGTTGCGGTCAGCTCGGTAACCCAGCCGCCTAGATTAACTAGGACTTTCCCAGTCTCCAGCATGTCAATGTCAGCTTCGGTTACGTCGCTATTGACGGAGGACATGGTGAGCAGGGTCTCTTTGAGGTTTACCATGTCGATTTCAAGCTTGCGGGAAAGCTCGATAGCGCTTAGGTTCGTGAAGAAGCTTCGGAAGGACTTGATAGCTTCCGGCTTCACATCGCGGTCGGTATAGAGTGCGATAGCGCCGGTGTTGGTATCCCGGAACCCGAAGGCGGTGAAGTTGCCGCTTTCGCCACGGATGAGCTCGGTGTGCTCGGCGGTGAAGTGGTGAAGTTCCGGGGTGATGGAGATGCCGGTTTTCAGGCTGTTGAACGCGAAGCGGCTTTCTTCGTCCATGTCTAGCTGACTGATGAACGGAGCAGTGTAGATGAGCGCCACTGCGTTCATGGGCACACTTGCTGAGGTCATAACTTCCAGCTGGTTAGAGTCATTGAGCTTGAAGATGACATAGCGCCCGGATGGGTCGTCCCTATGGTTAATTGAACGCGCGATACGGATACCGTTGTTAATATTCTCGCTTGGGACGCTACCGATAGTGGAGATATTCGGCTTTGCGGAGCGTGAGAGCTTGGAAGTGTCGAGAATTGCGTTGTTTGCACCGGCGGTCATGCGGACAGACTGCACAGAGCCAGTGTCGCTTAGGGTGACGGTGATAGTGCAGGTCTTATCGGCGGTCTTCTCGATGTCTGCCAGTTTCAGTGCTTTACTGAGCTGGTCGGGGCTGTCAAGGTATACGGAGACCTTGCGGGGACCCTTGGTTACTTCGCAGATGATGGGGTGCTCACGGTAGCCGGGGATAAGCTCACCCATCTTGCTACTATGGCGAAACTCAGCCGTATTGTTTTCCGGGTCGATGGTGAGGGTTACGCTGGTAGCCTTCATGTCCAGAATCCATTTGAGGGCTACTGAGACGTTCTTAACGGTTGCGGTGAGTGAAATTTTCTGAGACACTGGTCTGTCCTCCTATTGGTTAGTAGCTATAGCCCAGCGAGGTACCTGTGGTTCGCTTGCTGGTCGGGTGTTGCGGAGCGGGCACCCCTGCGGGTGGGTGTTTTGCGTGGTGGTTCAATAATGTTTCCCTCAAAGAGGGTTGCAATCATGGGCTGAACCTCGCGCGGGAGTCGTTTGAGCCATAGTTCAAACGGTCTGGGTGAAACAAGGATGACAGCTGTCTCATTCTCCGCCCAATGCCTAAAGAGCATAGCTAGAGTAGCTGATTCGGTGGGGCTATATGAGTCCACGTCGGCGGCAGAGAAAAGAACTACGTCGCTTTTAGTTGCACCAAGGTTGGCGTTCTCCTGAGTACCTGTAAAGCCTGAGCGGTTCTTGGTTAGAAGCTCGCTCTCATCTACCTTTACGAAGCGGGAGGCGATAAGTAGCCCTCGCGTAATGTATCGCATAACGACAGCCCATGCGTGTACGTTTGCGTCTACCATCACATCGGGGGTATGGATGAATAGGGGTACCCGTTTGTTGGGGTTTCTGTCGAGGGCTTCCATAAGTTTCTTAGCAAGCCCTGAAACGCCGGGGTTATCGCTGTTTGCCAGTAGGGGCATCTTGCTCTTGCCTCGGTAGAGCTTGGGGATAATCTCCGTCTCAAACTTACGCAGTGTTGCTTCAATAAGCTCTTGGTTATTCACCTCAATGCGTTTGCCGCCGCGCTCCCCCATCTCAGTGACGACACTGTTTAGCGCGTCATAGTCGATGGTGTTGTGCTTGTAGATGGGCTTCCCTAGAGCTTCGGGTTGCTGAGATGAGTTCTTCAGCCCGGATGCCAGCGAGTCTGTCAGCTCTTGCAGGCTGAGTTTAGGTTTCCCAATCGCCATATGTCACCTCCCTCTCACGTTTCTTCAAGTAGTCGTCTTGGAACTTCTTGTAGATGTGTTCGGTGACGAGCACACCTTTTTCGTACATGCTTTTAAGGATAGCGCAAAAGTCTTCAGGATTCACCTCATTTTGAGGCAGTATTTCCTTTTCGAAGATACGAAATACCGTTCCGAAGACACGCCCATGCCCCCACCTGTTGAAGTATGCAGGATGCTCCGCTTGGGGTCTAATCCTATCCGCATAGACGGTTTTGAAAATAGCTAGGCGCTGTTCAGGGGTACGATACTTAGGGTCATCCAGCTCTTTAATGGGCTGGTAATCCAAGCCGGGCACTAGCATTACGCCGCTCCTTTCCTAATCGTTAGTAGTCGTTAATGCTGTATGACATTGACGGTTCGATAGCCGCCGGGTTAGCAATGTCTTCACGCCGCTGAGCCGCCAGAATCTCATTCATATCTTCAGCGAAGAAACAAATATTGAGAGCAGTATCTACGGGTATAGTGATGTCTGCGGGGCCTGAACGGTTCTTAAGGATGAGCATGTCGGTAGTGTCCGGCATCTCTTCACGGTCGCGGTGGAGCGCGATGAGGTGGTTAGCCGCCTGAAAGATAGCGTCAGAACCTCGGATACTGGAAGCTGTGGGTGGCATCTCCCTTTCATTGGTTGTAGGACGTGCCAGCTGGCAGGTTGCCACGACGGGTAAACCAAGCTCCATAGCTAGGAATTTCAGCTGATAGGTGACGTAAGCCAAGTTATCCTGCGTAGTGCCGTTATCCTTGTCAGGCTTCACAATCTGGATGTAGTCTACAACGATAACATCTAGACCATCTTCGGACTCAGCCAGCTCTTTAGCTTTCTGGCTAATCTCCGCAACATTGATACCACTTTTCTCAACGGTGCGGAATTTCCAGTGCGAAATTTTAGGCTTGGCGGCATCAAAGACTTCCTGCATTTGAGGGGTCAAGCCTTCTTCCTTATGGAAGTCGGGGCGGGGGATGCCGTACCTACATGAGAGGATGTTCTTCATAATTTCGGTGGAACCCATCTCGATTGAGAAGAACTGTACGCTGAGGCCCGCCTCGCATAGTGGTGCGATGATGTTACAGCAGAACGTCGTCTTGCCGATTGCTGGTCGGGCGGCGACCACCGTTAGGTTACCCGGCTGTAGACCGCCAATGTATTTGCTTAGACGAGGGAAGTTTCTAAGCGGGATACCTAGTTGCTTCTCCCCATTCTTAATGTCATCCAGCTCTTTGGAGAGCTGTTCCATAATCTCTGCCGCCGTGTGGGTGTAATCATCCACGTTTGAGGAGTATGACACTCTGAGGTCTTGGAGCCCCTGAATAGCGTTCTCTGCGTAGTTCTGAAGTTCACTGTACGGCACAGACTCGACAGTGTTGTAGAAGCGGCTAGAGAACTCCTGCATCGCTGAATGGAACGCGGCGGCATTAAGCGTCTCATGGATGATAGAAATGTTGTTATGTTCGACAATCGCTTCTTCCCCCATGTCCACAAGGTGAGCGATGCCTTCTTCGCCACCAACAGCTTTATACCCTTCAGCATCATTGTTCTGTAGCCAAAGAGCGATGTCTGAGCCTGTAGGGGGGTTTCCGCCGTCTTCAAGAATCTGTTTAATTGCGGCACTAATAGGCTTTAGGGAGGGCTCCTGTATGGCTTTGGGGTGAACAATGTTCACTAGTGCCCGCGCATGGTTCTCAGGGTCAGCTAGGGTGACTCCAATTACCCAGTGTTGGAGCTCCACGTACCTTTTCTGTAGGTCATTACCTTGGCTACGCATCTTATCCTTTAGCGGTCGGTCGTATCTTGTCTAGCAGAGACAAGTCTAGCACACGACTCGTGGTGCCATGTGCTAGATTTGGGGTACTAATTTGGGAGCTCAATGCTGGGCATTTCGAATCCGTCGCCGCCTTCTTCGGCTATCTTGTAGAGCTCATGTAGCTCTGCTACCGTGGTTACGTGACCAATTTCAATGCCTCCGTAGTTGTAACGGGATGGGTTTGTGTACCAGTACCAGGGAAGCTTCTTGCCGTATTTCTTCGCGTATTTTCGCGTGTTCAACAGTAGTAGGAGTTGTTGTGCGGCAAGCTGGGTGTTGTACCTGTGTTCTACCTCGGTGACGGATGTTTCGAGGGGGTTTTCCTCTGCATCTAGCGTCTCGGGGAAGAATATTGAGGCGAAGTCTCGGTATTTGACGGTATCCTCGGTGACGGGACCGATAGCTTCAAGTACTCTGTTGATTGTGATGCGAAGTGCTTGAATGTCTTCGGTGTCCCCTCTACCGTCCCAAGGGAGGTTCCTCCAAGTGTGGGGTGATAATGCCATGAAGAGGTTGTGTGCCGTGCAAGGGGGGTTCTTCTCTGCGGGCAGGTCAGCCATATACTCCAGTACGCTGATGGATTTCTTTGTGAGCTTCTTGAGTGCTCGGCGGGAATGTTTCAGCCTTTGGTGGAATAGTCTGCGGTCTGACTCTAGTATGTATTCGACAAGGTGGGTGTCGCCGTAGCTACCTACTGCGCCGTTGATGAGCTTGACCTTGAACTGACGGGCGGGGGTGTGGATGGGGAAGAGGTGAAGGATGGGTTGGATGTTATTGTCATCATCGAGTATCCAGTCGCCTTTTTCCAGGTCGCCTACGGTGACGACTTCGGTGGACTTATGAATCTCATACTTTTGGGGTAGCTTATTCAGCTCTTCCCAGGTGATGCGTGGCGGCTTACTTGCGTCGCTATTCTCGGTAGCGGAGGGCTCTTCAGGGGTGGCGGTAGTGGTGGTTGGGTTGGTGTTTTCGTGGCTCATCGTGTGACTTCCCTGTGGTTAGTAGTCGCCGGTGTTGATGGTGGACAAGAAACTGTCCCACACCTCACGGTTATGGTTCTTCGTTTCTTGAATTTGCAGTGCTTTGAGTGAGATGCCATGCCCTTTGCGGGTGTAGAGGGATGCGAGCTGGAAGGTTCCTTTTTTCTGGCTCCATACCGGCTCGTACCCTAGTGGGTATCTTCCTGCGATGGTGTCAATGACACGCACTGGTTTGCCTGTTGAGTCTTGCACTAGTGCGTCCATAACCTCGTGTATGTACGCCTTATTGCTTTCGCCTAGGAATATTGCGCGTGAGAGCATCTTCACGAAGGTATCGGCTTTACGGGCTTCTCCTAGCACCATAAAGATGACTGGTAGGTGCATTGTACCACTATTATCAGCGACATACTCGACTAGTTCGGGGTGATGTACGGCTAGGTTCTCCGCCTGCTCGTCTGTTAGCCAGATGACCATGAGGTCATAGTGCCTATTGATAGGGGCTGTAGCGCCTTGTGCCCGGCTCCTATCAGCTATCTGGCGTATTGCATGGGCGATGTGGTTTAGCACGTCCACTTCTCGGTTTGCGGCTTCGGTATAGTAGGTGTTGCTGACTATTGGGCGAGGAAAATCTCTGCGTTTAAACTCGCCAGTTGGGGTGCAATCAACGATTCGGACAGGGGCTTGCCAGACACTAGCGCCATGCCTTGCATCAGTTTCATAGGTGAGGTTCCCCAACATTTCAAGCAGTTGCTCTTCCTCGCCGTCAATGAATATGCCATAGTGAGGGTCAATGCTTGGGGTGAAGATACTTGCTCCACCCCAAGATGACTTTGCGACCTCTACCCCAAACCCGGCAGGCGCAACTTTCCCGGTGTTGATGCGCAGGTCAAGGTCTAGCGCACTGCCGGGGATGTGGGTGTACTTCTTCGGTGGTTTAGGCTTGCGGCGTTGTTTCACCGTGAAGGTGCGGTTGCCGATAGTGATTACTTCACCCGGCTTCACCTTCTTCTTCGGGTTGCCCCTGTGACCATTTGGGTTGGGGGCGTTCTGGGTTATCTGGGTCATAAGGCATGTTCTCCACAATGGTCTTTACGCCGTCGATGTATACGTAGAACTGGGTGCGTTCGATGAGGTCGGTAATTGCTTGCGCCTTACCGGAACCAGTGGGACCCATAATGAGAACCATTGGCGTTGGCGGAGCAATCATGATTAGACCATGCTTACTCGCGTACTTCTCAGCCTCACCGGACACATTCACGAAGATGACCTGAACCATAGTCTCGCTACCTTCCTTAATGGGTAGCTGTGCGCCGCCAGAGTCACCCAAGCCGATAGCGAATGCACCTGACTCGATGCCTGGAGCGAAGATATAGTACGGGTCGAAAGTTGCCATGCGAGGCATAGGAGGCTTCGCACGGACTCGAAATATGCCGTCCTTCTGGTCGATAGGGTTCTTGCCGTCTTCGTCATCTAGGACATAGGTGCGGGTGTTGGTTAGAACCGCGTTCAAGTTCTTGAGGAGCGCCTGGTCGGTACCTTCCGTGAAGCCGGAGCTGATGTCGAAGGTTATTCTGGTTGGCTCTAGGTTCGTCTCGTCATCCCAAGATATGATAGTCCAGCAGGTAGGTGCCTTATCTTTAGGGATTTTAAGTTTCTTCTCTGCCGCGTCAGTAAGTTTCTGGTTCACTTTAGCTCGTTCACCCAAGAACCATTTAGGGGAGATGAGCGACACGATTACATAGATACCTAGGAAGGCAAAAGATATGGTGATAAGCGGGTATGGGAATGGGGTAAGTGGAGCAACGAAAATAGTTATCGCGCCGAGGAGAAAAGCGCCTAGCGTAACCATTCGTCGTTGCACTTGTGGCAATTCGAAGGTGTCCTGAGGCTCTTCTTTTCCCTCTTCCTCACCATCAGGCTTAGGCATCATCTTCTGAATCAGCGGGTGGATTTTAAGAGCGACGTGACGCTTGTCGCTATTGGCGTATTTCAGTCGCTCTTTCCACACTGGACGCACAGGCTTGTACACCTGCTGACTGTCCTTTTTCAGGTTCTTGTTCGCAAGAAGGACCTTGTACTCACGACTAGTATCCCACCGCTTCAAGATGAAAGATACGGTGGGTAGGATTAGCAAGTATATGCATACTAGAATCGTTGGTACAGTGTAATTTCCCATAGAGTAGATATAGCAAGCCCCGGCAAACCAGAAAACCTGGTTGCCGGGGCTTGCTATCTATGGTATCCGTCTAAGTATATGGCTTAGAACGGAGGGGCATCTTCACCTACAGGGGCTCCCCACTGCTCATTGTAGTTAGGCTGAGGCTGTGCCTGCTGGTAGCCACCTGCCTGCTGGTACTGAGCTTGGTTCTGGTAGCCACCTGCTCCCTGCTGATACTGACCCTGTGCCGCCTGCTGGTAGCCACCTGCCTGCTGTGTGTTAAGGGCAACGTTTACAGTCTGGCGACGGTTGAGGCGAGGCGCGATGAGTGCGTTCTCAAGGTTGTAGCTTCGCCCGATAGTGCCGGGGTTCTTCTTGCTCTCGTATTCGTTAATTACCAAGTCACCCATAAGGATAACGGAGAGACCCTTCTGGGTGAAGGTCTTGGCGACTAGTTCCGCGTCGTCGTCCCAGAAGGTTGCGGTGTAGAACTGGGATACGCCCTTGTCTTTCCATACGCCGTTGTCCTTAGTGCCAGGGGTAGTTGCGACGGTGACATCCGCAACGCGCCTGCCGTCGGGAAGAGTTCGCAGTGTTGCAGGGTTCGTAGTGTTGCCGTTGATGGTGACGGAGGGTGCGCTGAAAAACTTCATCTGAAGCCTCTTTCTGTAGTCGTAATGTCCTTAACTAGTGTAGCGTATTGGTGCCGGGTGGTCTAACGAGTTTCGGCTTTTATTTGCTTTGCTCATCGTCGTTACCGCGCTTGGCGTTGGGGTCTAGCTTCCACCAAGGACTATAGCCGTCGCTGGTGCGAACAATGTCGTTGAGCGTTTCTTCCGGGGTACGGTTAATCTTGTACCCTAGCTCATTCTCAATGTACTTGTGAATAGCAAGCCCCCAATGTCGGCGCATCTTTTCGAAGTTGTCACTGTCGCGAGCAACATTGAACGCATCAACGTTGAAGTATGGCTTAAATGCTTCGGGTAGCTCATAGACGATGACGCTCTGCTGTCGCTCGTCTAGTGCGCTTCGGTGATGCCTTGCCATACTGTCTGCCGCCGCTGTGGTTAGCGCCTTGTAAGCGGTTAATGCGTCTGCTTCGCTCTTGACGTTCTCACGCTGAAGCTCAGGCTGTGCTAGAGCCATTGTGAGGTATGTGTCCTTGATAGGCTTCATGCGCGGCTTAGCTTTCTTCTCGTCAGCCTTATTCTTAATAGGCTTGAGCAGTTCGCTATCCGGTACAAGCCCGTCTGACTTGCACCTCTGGCAGTACATGCGGTTAGTGAGCGAGTCTACAAACATGTTTATTTCACCGTGTTTGTAGGTGCGCTTACAGTTGGAGCATACTAGCAGGTCTGGTTCATCCGCAGTAGGCGTGTGTCCTTGCGGTTTGAGTAGCCTGCTGGGAGCGAACTCGTTCGCCTTATTGGATGCGCGGGTGGTGAAGCGACCGAACTTGGACTCGTTGGCAATGTCTCGCTTCTTGTCGGCGGCGGCGCTACTAGCCGCCTTGAGGAAGGAGCCACCGGCACGTTTCGCAGTCACACCGCTAACAACGGATGCGGTGCCGATACCTGTTACACGTTTGGTAGCCAACCCAATCCTGTTGAGTACACCAACAGGCTTGGATACAAGACCGCCCGCGTAGGTCTCTGCAAGAGCCAGAACGCGGTTCTTCATCTTCCACAAAGCGAAAGACAGGAGAGCCAACACGACAACCCCCCACCAGAAACCGGAACTTGCCATAATCTTGTAGCCCCACAGCACGAATACGACCGATAGGGTCAGCAGTAGACCTAGTGCTATTCGTGCGAAATACAGGTAGAGTGCCATCTTCCCGTATTTCTTGGCGAAGCTAATACCTTGGTGAGTTGAGGTCATCAAGGCGATTGCGGCGAAGGGAACGATGAGGATGTACAGCTGTAGTACTACGCTAAGGATTGCGGTCAGTAGCGCGAGGATACCGGGGACAGTGAGCGCAATAAGAGCGACGATGAGGGAAGATAGACCCACTCCAATTCGTGCACCACTTGAAGCGCCTACCCAGGTGTTCCAAGACTCAAGAGGCTTGGAGTTCATGTCCTGCGCGCCGCGAGTAATCTCTACTGCTGAGCTGGAGTTACCAGTGCTCACAGCGGCGGCATGAGGGGAAAGTCCGTCTTTCTCCTTGGTTACGTCAATATTGCGCTCTTTAAGCCACGCTTGAGGGTCAGTAACGTTGTCCTGGTTACCCCAGTCGGTGCCAGGGCGGACTTCGAAGTGAAGGTGGCAACCGTATGCGTGTCCGGTGTCGCCGCTGGAGGCAATTTCTTGCCCAGCCTTAACCTCGTCGCCAACCTTGACGCGCAGAGAGCCATCTTGCATGTGCCAGTACATCGTGCTAACGCCGTCATGCTGGATAATGATACCGTTTGCCCCGTCAGATGCTTTCTGCGCGAACACTACTTTACCGTTACCAGCGGCATAGATAGGTGCCCCGCACTGTGCACCAAAGTCTATACCCTTGTGTACGTCACCGAGTTCAGGGCGGTTGCCGAAAGGTGAAGTCATAGCGGCTTCAGCAGGACGCGCCCATTCGCCATTGGAAACATTGCTTGGCAGGTCACGAGCTTGCGGAACCTTAATCTCGACATCTTTCTCGTTGTAGTTGCTGAGGGCATCTACAACGCGCCACCAGTCAGTAGAGACACCTTGGGCTTCACGTGACTTACCGGCGGTCTCGTTGCCGGTCTGCAAGTGATTGGTGGTTTGGGTAGAGAGCTGATAAATAGCCCAGTTGTTCAGGGTGGTTTCCGCGCCCATCGGGACAGATGCGTCCCCTACCCATTTACCGTTACTGTTGCCTAGCTTCTTGCCGCCTTTCGCCCATTCGGGTATGTCTTTACCCTCAGCCCAGAGATTATTCGGGTTCGTGCCGAACTGTCCCTGTACCCAGGGGTCAAACACGAACAGTTTCGTGAAGGTACAGGATAGCTGAGAGGCTACAATTTCACTGTAGTTCTCACTGACAACTTGAGCTACCTCGTCACCGATTACCTTTACAGGGTCTTTACCATCTTCCTTGGTAGCCTTGTAGGTGCTCTTCTTATTACCAACTTCAGTTGAGCACCATTCACCCATGCTGGTAAGCTCTTCCGTGGTCGCCTTGATGGTGATGCTTTGAATCCATGCGGCGGCACGGTTTGGTAGAGGTAGAAGCTTGGGTGATAGTGCAATAAACGACACCGCAAACAAGCCGGTAAAGAGCGCAATGGAGAAGCGCTTCCACTTCTCCCTAGCCTGGTCGCCGGTCACGATACCCTTCACTAGGAACAGTAGACCACCGAGCACGATAAGTGAAGCGAGGGGGATAAGGAAATTATCCTGAAGGAAGCGGAGGATGCCGCCTAGTGCGTCGGGGTTGTTGCCTACAAGGATGTTAGTTAGACCCATCAGCTTAGCAATGTCCTTGAAGCTGAGGACAAGTAGGGCGAGGAAGAATCCGAGTACCCAGGTGGTTGCGCCAAGGAGAATGTTGCCAATGTAGGTACCTGCGGCAGATGCGTATCGGACACCCTGACCGTTGGCGTAAATCTGAGTTCGCGGGTCGAGGCTGGAGCTTGCCCTATCCCAGGTTGCGGTGGGGTCGAGGCGAGTCTCATAATAATGGTTCGCCTTCGGGTCTTTAGCTTCAGGCTTATCGGCACATGCGTCAATTCGCAAGTAGTTCCACTCGCCGGTATATGCGGTGAACTGGTAGCCGCCAAGTCCGAACCTGTCAAAGAAATTCAGCTTATTGCCTTTGTTGAACCCTGCGCCGTTGGTCGCGTCAGTGCCGCCAATGACAAGCTGTTGGTTATTCTTCTCAATATCGACACCTACAACCTTGAGCAACATGTTAGCGCCGCTTTCAGGATTGGAGCGCCCACTTGTGGCGGCTGATTTACTGTACGCCATGAATTGCAAGTCGTTGCTCTGGCTGTACTGGTAAAGGCGTGCGGGGAGACTGTCTTTACCGAAAGCGTCGCACATCACCCATTTATTCACGTCAAGTGCGTGGGCAGGCTGAGCTTTCCCACTATTCACGCTGAACGCAGGGTACAAGCTGAATGCTAGGAGTGTTGCAGTTAGGAGAGCGATAAGGGCGCGCCACGCCCCCCTAACGCCTTTCCTGCTGGTGTTAGGGGGGGGCACTGCTGGTGTAGCTGTGAGTGTGGTTTTTGCGCGCATTAGGTTGCTGTCCTTCTTCTTTACCTATGCATCTTATAGCTGATAAGCTTCTCCACCATTTCGAGAAGAAGCTTGTGCTCTTCGGGCGCGTGGCTGGTGTTGTGGCTGGTCAGCCAATCCCTGATGAGTTCAAGCTCTTCAAGTGAGCGTTCGTTGAGCTGTTCCTCAGTGAGGGTGAGGGCGTTCTTCACCTCGTCCGGGATGTCGTTTAGGGCTCCGCCGTTCATTGCTTCCATTGTGCGTTCCGCCTGCATGTTGCGGAAGAATCGCTCTTGGAACCTGTTGGCGGCTTGAGTCCCTACCGACTTCGCGGCGTACTTGAGGGTGTTTTCCTTGCCTGTTACCTTATGGACTGCCCGCTCTTCTGGTGTGAATCGAACGTCATTCTGCACGTCGAAGCGTTCGGACTTTGGGATAGCTTTCTGGTTGGATTGCTTCTCCACGGTTTCCTGTACCATGCTGTGTGCGGCTTCGGCTGAACGTTTACGCTCTTCAAGGGCGGCTTCGACGTTCGCGGCGTGAGCTTCACCTTCGGGTGCTTCCCATTTGCCGCCGAGCTGTTCGACATAGTTTTTCTGTGCTTCGTAGCGTTCCTGCACAGTCGCTTCCGCATGTGCACGTTCCTCTGCTTTAGCTTCCTGTAGGGCAGTGACGGTCTTCTTAGCGTTGCGGATGTCCTTAGCGCTTCGGAGCCTATCGATGCTTGTATCGGTTGCCTTAACACCGTGCTCTGCGGCGTTAATTTCGTTGAGGTTGCGTGCAATGTCCTTTGCTTCGTTGAACCCGTCCATGTCCTGCACACTCTTACGGGCTGTTTCCAGACCTGTTGCGTGGGCTGTAAGTACGGTTCGTACAGCACCCTTGCGGTTGTGCGGGTTGAACTGAGGTAGCTCAGTGGCAGATTTCGCCGCCGTGATGAAGCCGCCACGCAAACCGTTCTCAGCATAGCCGGTTGCAAATCCACGCTTTGCCTTGCTAGGTGCCATCTCCACGAAACGGACGACACTCTTACCGACCTTGGTCTTAGACAGGATAGCCTTACTGTCGGTCATGCTCATCGTTCCGGCAATGCCGTGACCTGCCATGATGCGCTTCATAATCTTACGAGCACCCAAGAGTATGAGGAGCGACATAAGCGCCTGAGCGATGAACACGTAGATGTACTCGCTCACCGAACTTGTAAGGTTGATGAGTAGCACAGACATGAGGCATAGCAGGAAGGTCAGAATTGCAGACTGCGCGTACAGACCAAGGATGTTGGTCACGTACTTGAGGGTTGCGGTCTTAGTCTTCTTACCGAGAAGCGCCATTAGCAGGATGAACGGCAATAGGACGAGCATCAGTAGCAGGATTGCTTTGATGATTGCCTTGTATATTGCGAAGTACCCTACCGTGATGCCGGTGATGCCAGCGGCTATAGGGGCAAGTGCCCCTACTGATGCGCGAGACATGGGTTCGCGTCCTGCCCAGTATTTGAGGTAGCGGGAGTCTGTGCCAGCACCGTTGTCAATTCCTGCCTGGACATCTACTATTCGGTACATGTCGCGGCTGGTAATTCCAGCAGGGCGGTTGGGGTTATCTGCGGTGGTGGTGCCAGTACTCATGAGGTCTAGCTGATAGAGCGCCCAGTTGTTCACTGTGATACCTGCGCCCATCTGTACGGGTGCGCGGCTCACCTGCGCACTGTTAGTGTTGGTGAGGGTGTGCGCTGTTACAGGGCGCTTAGCATCTACAGCGTACAAGTTGTTATATCCGGTTCCCCATTGTGCGTAGCTCCACGGGGTGAGGACGTTCATGCGCCATACCTCACACATTAGGGTGCGGGTCGCCGGGTCTGCGTCGGTTCGCTTAGCGGCGTATTTGATGACTCCTGTGTTGCCGGTGGCGCTACAGATTTCGTCCCCTAGCGTGTTGGTTACTAGCGCGTCAGCGATAGCACTATCGAGTACGTTCACGCTCCTGTCCACGAATTTAATGGTTTCGTGGGGCTTGTTGAGCATGAGCGTAGCAGTGGTGGAGATAGCTAGGATACCTACGATGAATACGGCGATTGAGCGGATGCCGCGCTTGCCGGTCGTGATAGTTTCGCGCGTCAGCAGTAGAACGCCTACGAATGCTACAGTGATGGCAAACGGGTAGAAAGCATTATTGGTGAATAGGGTGATGAGGTCGGCAATGAGGTTGTCTATACCGAAGGTCTGTAGAATCGGTGACATGCCGATGTTGAGTGCGGCGTTGGCGAAGCGGGTGATTCCAGATGCGGACAGGATGCCCGCATTGGCGAAATCGGTAAATACGCCATCTGAGCTGAACAGCATGGATGCCATGTTGGATTCGTATAGCTCACGGCGGGTATCGTTCATGATGCCGTCGCCTGTACCGTAGATGCCGCCCTTGATGGGTGCGCGGGTATGGGTGCAGTCGGAGTTGTATTTGCCGTCTGCATTGAACAGCTTCATAGGCTTGCCGTTGCCGTCGAGCTTATCAGTGCCGTCTGCGTTAAGGCAGTAGTACTGGTTGGTGGGGCTGTTGAAGTTTGCGGCAATGTTCTTCCTGAGGAAGTCTTGGAAGAACCCTGGTTGGTTTAGCTGTTCTGCGAGCTTCTTGCCTGCTTCACCTTCCTTATCCTTGGTGTACTTCTGTACGGCGGCGGTGTAGGCGTTAGGGACGCAGGAGTAGAAAGCGCTGATGGTTTCATCGCGCTTAGCTTCGTCTTCGTCTACATTGCAGGTGAGGTTGTACTTTTGGGCGGCTTCGAACCAGCCCTTGTTGTGTTCCTTCCAGTCTTTGATGGTCTCAGCTTGTTTGTCGGTTGCGTCCCATTGGTAGTCGGGGTGCTCCATGTTGGCGGTCTTTGCCGCTTCAGAACATGCGTTTTCGTCAGCAAGCTTAGAGATGGTGTTCTTTGAGCCGTCGGGGTTGGTGACGATACAGGTAGTGCCGCCAGCTACAGGTTGTGCTGGCGGGGTTTGGAGCTTCTTTAGGTCGTCGGGGAGGCGTACTTCCTCGGGGGTTTTACCTGCGATTGCCGCCGCGAGGGTATTGATGATTTCCTGCTCCATTTCCGCGTTGGTTGCGGCGCGGGCGTTATACAGGGTGTTGTCGAAGCCTACGCGAGTGTACCCGCGAGTAGCCATGACATTAGCGTCTGAGGTGTCTAGGATGGTCTCGATGGCGGCGGCGGCTGACGATTGGGTGCTGGCTGTGAATGCGGCGGCGATTGAGCCTAGCGGGTTGCCTTTAGCCCATTCTGCTTTGAAAGCGGCTACAGCACCACTAGCGCCCTCGGTGATGCCGTTAAAGATTGCCGATACGCCTAGTGCGAGGGTTTGTGACGCGCCGAAGTTAGTCATGAGGCGCGCTTGGGTTTGAACCTGAATGTGGTCGAACTCGCCATTGTAGTAGGTTACTCTGAGGTTGTAGCCGTATAGCTCCATTGCCGTGTACTTTTCGACTCGGGCGCTGGCGGTTGCGGGTACGTTTTTAACCCCGGTGGGAAGTCCCAGCCAGGGCATGTCGAGCTTATTGGACTGTGCGCCGCCGCCCTGGATGCCTCCTGGAGCTACGGCGCTGTATAGGTTCTGTCCAAGGTCAGCAATGTAGTTAGGCACGTCACAGTTGTGATACGTTAGCAACCCTCGGTTGGGGTCGTTCACATCGCATGACCATTTCTTGTTGTCATGGTAGTAGCCGTCGGTGCTGGACTTTGGGTGTTCGTAGATGTAGCCAGGAGTTAGCACGCGGGTGAGGACTTTTGCGAAGGGGGTCTTTGAGCCATCTTTCTTCGCTTTGTCTAGGGTCTGCGTGAAACCTTTGTCGCCGGTTTCAGTTACACCTAGTTCCTTTTGTGCCTTCTGAAGCTTTTCGACAGTCTTCTTGTCACCATCATCTGCGAAAGCTAGGTTTACGCCAGTAGGGATGAAGCTGGAAACAATAATAAGGGCAAGCATGATGGAAGCAACGAGCCTCAGAAGGAGGTTATCGTTGCTTTTAGCTCGGCTTATTGAAGGGGTTTCACCCCATGTGGTGTATGTACGTGCCATTGGCGTACCTGTTCATTTCTCAGAGTATTTTTCAGCTGGATTGTATATAGCAGAAAAGCGGCGTGCCATTGAGACACGCCGCTTTTCTGCTAGGAGAACCGGGCTATTAAGCCTGCCCTACCCACCAAAGGGGGAACTAACCACTTACTATATAGCAGAGGCTAGATGCATCTGCCGGTTAGTGGCTATTGAGCTTCTGTTCTGTTTGGCGACGGATAAGCTCTTTCGGTGGCACTGGCGCGCCTGTCTTAAGGTCATTGAGAGCTTCAGCATAGGTTCGTGCGTTACGGCGATGGGGAACCCCGGCGGCACGCTCTTCGTCGTACCGCTTGTAGTCCCAGCCTGGAGTTTTGCGGATATGTGACCCGTGCTCAAAAAGCTGTACGTACCAGTTTCTTGGGGTGATGGGTAGGTCTGGTCGTTCTTCGGCAAGTCGCATGAGCCCAAGGAGCCATGCCTTGACCTTGGTGGTGAGTCGTTTGTTCCCTCCGGTATTTGGGTAGAGGTCTACCATTCCCATGAGGTCTACGCTTATGCCGTTGCCTACTAGTGAAGTGGCAACATTCCTGTAGGCGCTAATGGCGTTGATTGCGTCTTCTTTGCTGACCCCGGCGACGCGGCGCGCTTCATTTGCGGCGACATCCATCAAGTCGTCATGCTTGATGCGGTAGTATTCGCCGCGCTGTTTCGTGTTCATCTTGTAGATGCGCAGAGGAAGTTCCATCTCTTCGGGTTCCGGCTCCCATCTGTGCTGGTTGTTTAGGAGTGCGTTCTCTACGATGGTATACCCGTAGGGGTTTCGTTTGCGTGGCATAATAGGGTTCCTGTCCGTCGGCTACTGGTGCTGGTCAAGTATCTTGTACGAGGTGATTCCGTACTTGATGGCGCAGTCGATAGCGTCTATGACCCTGTTTTCGATGAATTGTTCTACTTCTTCGGCGGGGGTTACGAGTTTCTTCCCGCGCTCCGGCTTGTCCTTGGTCAGGTTGAGAGTGTTATGGTTCCAGTGAATCCATTGCCCCTTGGTAAGTTTCTGCCACTGCTTGATGGTCGGAACGATGTATTTCGTTCCGTCGTGCTCATAGGTGGGTTCTTCGAGACCTGGGAGGGAGAGCGGGGCGGGTTGCCCGCTGGTATCTTGTTTCCCTACTGGGGATTCTGTTGCGAATCGGATATGGACGTTTTTGGAGTTGGCGGTAAGGTCAGGGTCGTTACTGTAGATGCGCAGGGCTTCAAGAGCTTGAGCTTGCGCGTCTTTCTTGAGTTTCTTCGTTCGGAGGATTTGTTCGTGTTGTGGGTCGTCGCTCTTAGCGCTTGGTGGCAAGAGGCTGTAGATGCTTTCTTTGTGGTGCGCGAAAAGTCGGTCAAAGGTTGCCTCTAGGGTGTCTTTGATGGGGGTAATGCGGAGCGTTAGCGTGGTGGTGGTCATGCCTGCCTTGTGCCTTATCTTTCGTGTAGGGCTAGTATTGCTGTAACAGGTACATTCTAATGTGTCGCACGTTATAGTTCAAGGTGGTTTGGGTATAGTTTAGGGGACGCGCAAGAAAATACTTGCGCGTCCCCTAAGGTGCAGTTTCGGATGACCTGCTTTTCAGCTTTGCTGTGTGCTCTTAGTGCTTAGCGGGTTGTTGCATTGATGCTATTTCTATTCCCCAGGTACGAGCTTGTCGTTCTTGCGGGGCTTGGTTGGCAACTTTCCCGTTTGTATCTGATGAGCCGCTTTGTAGGTTTCATCCTGTATGCATTTATTATAGCAGACTGTTAGCCAAGTTCCACTCGGTAGTCTGCTACAGCGTCCACCGTGTCGTTGTGCGCGATGATAAGAATCTGTTGCGCGTTCATGACGCTACGGATGGTCTTAATGGTTGCATCCATGTTCCTTGGGTCGTATGCAGTGAATGCTTCGTCAAGGATTAGGGTGCTGGTTGTTCCGCCGAACACCTTTGCAATACCCAAGCCGATTGCCAGCGATACTGCGGACAGTTCGCCGCCGGAGAGTAGTTGAACTTCGCGAGTCTTGCCGCTGGCAAAGTGTGCGAGGATTTTAAACTCTTCGGTTATGGTGATGCCGATAATTGTTCCGTTGGTGAAGCCAGCGATGAGCTCGGATGCGAACTGGGTTAGTCGCGGGATGGCGGTGGCGGTGACTGCTTTGCGGAACTCTTTGAGGGTAGCCTCGGCATAGTGGATGCTTTCCTTCTCTAGGAGGAGGGAAGCATATGCTACTGCGTCTTCCTCTTCTTGCTTGAGCTGGGTTGCTAGTCTTGCATGTTCAGTTGCAACACGGGTATGTTCTGTGTTGGTGTTCTGACCGTTAGAGGTGTTTTCGGCTATCTTCTTGTCCAGGGTGGCGAGTTGTTCCTTGGCTTTGGCTAGGGCGTGCTCGGTGACGTTGGGGGTATTCGTAATGGTTTCCTTGAGGGAGTTCATCTTGTCGTTGAGCGAGGCGATGGAGTTCAACATCTGTTGTTTCACCTGGTTCTGGTTACCCAGTTCGCGGGTGAGGTTTTCAATTTCCTTAGCGTCATTGTAGACGTTAAGGGCTGAGTTGTATTCTTCCTCTGCCTTAGTGTAGTTCCGCTTAGCCTTAGCGAGTTGCCTCTTTGTGGCTTTAAGGCTCTCTGTTGCTTCCCTTTCTGCTTGGTAGGCATCTAGAATGTCTAGCGCTTGTGCGATGGAGCCGGTTAGTGCGGTTAGGGTCTCTTGTGCGGCTTCGCGGGCTTCCAGCTTTTCCGCCAGCTCATCCTTTAGGGAGGCTATAGTCTCAGCCAGTGGCTTGAGAACTGCTTCCTTGTTCTTGATGATTTGCTGGCAGGTGGGGCAGGTTCCACTGAGATTAGCTATTTCATTGTAGCTACGCTCAGCTTCAGGTAGTTTAGCCTGCTGGATGATGCTAATACGCTCATTGAGAGAGTGGACTGCGCTTTTGAGCTGTACTTCCTGCTCGGATTGCTCCCTGTGCGCATCCTGCGCCTCCTCCGCACTCTTATACGGGTTATTCTCAGTGAGAGTGTTTTTCGCACGGTTGAGCTTGTCCTCCAGGGAGGCTATGGCACTCTCTAGAGTGGTTTGATTCACACGGGCATCTTGTAGCGCTTCAAGCTTCTGCTGGTATGCGGCTTCTACAAGCTGGTAATCTAACGCTACACCCTTACCGCCCGTGATGCGCAGTTCCAGCTCCTCAGCGGCTTTCTGAGCTTGCTTGAGGCGTTCCTTGGCTTCGTTACGGCGCTCCTCTGCATTGGCGAGGTTCGACTTGGCGGTAGTTAGGGTCATGTAGTTCTGTTGAAGCTCAGAAACCTTAGCAGTAAGAGCTGTCCTTTGAGCCATTAGGCTCCTATACATCTCCCGCTGAGCGGTTAGGGACTCAAACAGCTTCAACTCTCGCTCCGCAAGGTCGGCTACGATTTTCCTGTGCGCGTCAAGACCTGCTCTGTCCACAGTTTTGCTGTCAAGTTCACGCTTGTTAATGCGACGGTGGATGCCACACTCTTCTAGCGCTTGAGAGTTTGCGGTAATGCCTGTGAGCTGTTCGATAATGTCGCGTCGAACTTCCGGCTTGGAATTGATGAATCTATCCGTTTCTTTCTGGCGAAAGAAGACGGTGTTCATGAAGATGCTTTCGCCTACACCGAGGGTGCGGATGATTGCCTTGGTACCGTCACCTACGGAAGGTCCCGCAATGTGGTGAGTGGAACCGTTATCTTCAATCTTCTCTAGGGTGACCTGCGTAGTACCCCTATAGTTCATAGTTCGGGTGGCAGTGTATGTTTCGCCGTCTACTTTGTAGGTTACTTTGACGGTGGTGGGCTCATTTTTCGGGGTTCCTTCTCTTCGAAGGTCGAGGTTGCGGGTGATGTCCGCTGGGCGAGTTCCGTATAGAGCCCAAGGCACAGCATTGACGATAGTTGATTTGCCTGCACCATTGCCGCCGGTAATATGCGTGATGCCGCTTTCTGGGAAAGTTTCCGTGAAGTATTTGTGGCTACGGAGGTTGTGGATTTCTATCGTCTTGATAGTTAGCGAAGTCAAGTAAATCTCCTAATGTCTGTTGCAGGGTGCAGGAAACCCCCTATTGCGTTTTCTATTGTAACGCATAGGGGGTTTCTGTGAATAGCCTTACTGGGCAGGTGAGGCAGAAGCAGTGGGGGTCGTGGTGGCGTTTAGTGCCTGGTTAATTTGGGCAAGCATGAGCACCTGCGTCACAAGTGGGTATCCGTCAATCTTCCACGTCTTAGCTTCGTCGTCGTATGCCATCGTGACGGTCACGTCGTGGTTAGTCTTGGTGTAGATGCTCTGGGGGATGTGGACAATTCCTCGCTCAGTAACAGCTTCAGTCGAGTTAATGACTGCTTGGTCGCTGATGGGCTTGATGTTGTCCGCCCCGCCGACGGAGTTACCTATCCCAGCGGAGAGGTAAATAATTGCAACCATAGTTGCCCGGCGAGTCTCTTCGCTACCTGACACGACAGAGTTCTTGAGGATTTCAGGGACTCTATCGTAGTTGCCTTCGGCTACTTCAGCGGCGATTGAGTTGGGGTCTGCGGTCTGAGCAATTGCCTTGTGAATTTCGGTAAGCTTTGCGACTGCTTCCCGCTTATCCGTGTCTGCGTCATTGCCGGTGAAAGTGCGGGTGACTTTCTGCAATGTAGCCTGCGAGGTGGGCGCACCGTTGTTACTGTTGGGTGCTGGGAGGATACCGCCATAGACTAGTCCTGCGAGAGTGCTTGCACCCAGGATGAATGCTAGTAGTAGGAAGCCGATGGTTCGGATGAGTGGCGGTTTTGCCGCCGTGACAGGAGTCACGTAGGGGCTGTCTTCGGTCTTGTTAGCCATGTTGGTTAGTTTCCTTCCGTGGTCTGGTGGCTAGGGTTGTTATGAGGGGGATGAGTGTCCAACAGGTTAGGAACACTGCTCCTATTATGACATACCTTATGTCGTAAATCTCCTGAAATGGCATGTGGGTTGGGTTCTCGTCGTATGCGGATGATACAGTAAGGAGCCCGCTTGCGCGCAGGTTCTCATAGCGCTGTGCGATATTCAGGATAATGCTGGTGACGATGATGGGGATGAGGAATAAGGCGATGATGCTTGTCAGGGCTATTTTCCCCATTCGGCGGTATGTTTTCGGTGGCGGCTGTTGTGCTCTCACTTTCCCCCTCTTTCCTGGTGTTCGCTAGTGGCGGTTGATGCTCTCTGTGCGGCGCACCCGGTAGTTTTCCGCAAGCTTTTTCTTGTAGCTATTGGGGATGTCACGCAGAGCGATGAGGTCTGCGGTAGCTCCGCTGGTTACAAGGGCTGAGAGGCAGTCTTCCGTCGTGTTGATGTCGTCTAGCTGGATGCCGGTGTCGAGGATGGCTAGAAGCATGTCTGTTGCCGCTTCCATATCTCGAACGTTGGATTTGGCTGGGTCTAGATGATGCGTGATACGCTCTTGCCCGTTGTCTTTCCAGGTGAGCTCTTCCACCGTCCGCATTTTCACCCAATTTTCGTTGGATTCCTTGTGGCTGAGGTATTCAGCCAATGGTATCTCCATCTGCTGAGCGAGCTCTTCGTCGGTGTACCTGTGACCTTGTGGGTTGCCGTGCTTCTGGTTAAGCTCTTTGATTGCGCGTTTTCGGTTACGCTGGAAGTTTGCCAGTGGTGCACCTAGGATATGCGTGGGCAGGTCGTTTACCCAGTTTGGGGCTGAGGATGCTAGGTAAGCGGCATAGGGTACACCACCTGATTCGTTGTACTTTGCGTATCCTTCGGCGGCGATTCCCACGTAGTAGGCGGCTTGCTCTTCAGGGTTTTTCCCGAGTAGTACGTTTACTGTCTCGCGGTGGCTGGGTGAGATTAGCCCCTGTACGAACATGCCATAGAACTCGATGAGCCCACCGTAGAACTCTTGAGGAGCGTCGGTACCTTCGCGGCGGAATACTGGGTATGCGACGCGGACAGGTTCGGGGGCGTTGTGCGCTTCGGCAATGTCTTTCATGATGGTGTACGCGGGTTCAGGGGTTGCGGCGCGGACAACGATTCGCCCGTCTCGCCCGGTGGTGACTATGCCGATTCCAGCGAGAGCTTCTTGAAGTTCCTTATATACACCGTTCGCGTCCTTGAGCGTTAGGTTTGCGACTGGGCGTAGTGGGGCGAGCTGAAAGCCTTCCGTTTCGGTTAGTCCACCGTAGAGTCGGGTGGGGAGGTTTTTGTCGATGAGCTTTAGCCCTAGTCGGAGTTTAGGCTCATTTTTTTGTCGCTCTGCAAACCATTCCTCGATTGCCTTACCTGTCATTGCGTAGGAGCTTCCGTTTGGGGACTTGTACGCTTTTTTCTCGGCAACGAGGCTTTCTAGCCAACTGGTAGCTTCACCCAGGATGTTTGGGTTAGCTTTCAGTTCCTTCTTAGTGAGGGTGGTTTCAATAAGCTTTTCTGGAGTTATCCAGATGCCGTCGCTGACGCGGATAGCCCATCTTTCTTGGATGGGGAATGCGTAGAACTGCGCATTAGTGTAGTAGGGCTTGAGATTAACGAGGCAGTGGTTGTACTTTTCTACCATTGGGATGGACGTTCCTTATGGGTTGAGCGGGGTGAACGTGGATAGGGTGTCTTCACTCGTGACGGAGACATTGTAGCCGCATAGTCGAAGGTCTTCTACGATGTCTTTTAGCGCCGCGAGGCTGGCTGTTCCTCGGGGCTTCCCGGCAAGGTGGTATGGGCGGGTTATCTGCAAGGTGTCCTGCTCCTCATTGAGTGCAAGTGCGCCCAGCTCACCCAGAGGGTTTCTGGGTGCGTCTTTAAGGCTCTCGATAGTGGAGAAGATGCACGCCTTGACGGTTGCGTAGGGGGTGTCGTATGGGCTTGCTTGGGTAATCGCTAGGTATAGCGTGGGGGGTTCTGTATTGTTATCCATTTCATCATTATGCAACCGTAGTGTGGTGTACGCAACTCGTTTTAGGGAACTTTTTACGTGACTAGCAGGGTTATTGGTGTTCATCCTTGAATTTCCAGGGGTTCTGTTTCGAAATTTCTATCCGTCAATGAATATTTATGCCCAGTATTATTGCAGTATATAGCCGCCTATGCAATCTTTTGCTGGGTTGATATGTGGGTTATCTGGACACAGTGTTGCCGGGCAGGACTCCTAACCTAAGGAGCTCTGCCCGGCAACACTGTTATTAGTTCTTTATGCAGTTGGGCTGGCTGTAGCGGCAGGCGCTACGGCGGATGAATTGTCGGTGGGGATAATTGTTCCAACCTTGGTGAATCCTGTGTTCTGAGACTCTGCGTAGTCGCTGGATTTAAACTCTGCCCAGGTTGCCAGCAGGTATTGCTTAGTGCCACTCTGGGAATAGAGATACCATTTGTCGTTCGACTCTACGAGCTCCATCTTAACCACGGCGGGGTGCTCCTTTTCTAGCACCGCAAAAGCCCCATCTGACCCAACCCCATCTGCCTCCTGGATGCGGACAGTCTCTATTGAGGTGAAGTCCACTTCTACTGAGGCGCGCCTATGGGTTGTGCCGATACTGTCAATGTAATAGGTGCCAGATGGCTCAAAGTGAACCTTCACTTCACCTCGAACTTGGAAGGTAGGCATACGTGCGTCTTCTAGGTAGGATTCTTTACTCCAACGCGAAACTGTTTCAGCGTCGTAGTAGACGGGTGAGCCTTCCCAGATTGAACTTCTTACGCTTCGGTAAGCGTCCGCTCGTGTCCTCAGGTAGGCATTGTAGCCGCTGTTCTTAGTTTTGACGAGGTATCGGACGTTTCGGATGGTAGCTGGAGTTAGCTTGCTGTCGTCTACGCCGAAGTTCCCGGCGGACTTCATGAATGATTCGATGAAGTCCGTAATTTTTCGGGTGTCTTCCTCAGTTAGGGCGAATGAGGCGGGCGCTGTTTCTTTCACCTTGTCTTCGGTTTTCCACGGCTGGGAGATGAAGATGGCTGGGACAGCAATAGCCGCCGCCACGCCACCCCCGAGCAGAAGCATCTCTCTGCGGGTAAGCTTCTTCTTTTGGGCAGGCTCCGTTTCAGGTTCCTGCTCCTTTTCCGCCGAGCTGTCAGGGCTGGGCGTTACGGGGACAGTATCTTTTGGGCGACCAAGGAGGCGAACGTAAGTGTTACCAGAAAGCTGGTCGTCAGCGTTGTTAGTATTGTTAGCCATACGTCTATAGTACCCTCCTTTTCTGTTTTTCGCTGTCTGGGTTGGGTGGGTTCATTATGCCTTGTCGGTAGGGGTTCCACTATTCGCACCCACGTATCGGTATACCTTGTACTTCTGCCCAAGCAAGTCAGTAAGGTCTTCCGACCAGCGGTATTCGATGGGGTGGATAGCGCCTACTTCGTTGCGCCATGAGCCCTGCGCCACAGAGGGCTTGCCGTCATGGTCGCCAATGAATATAGCGGTATGCCCGGCTGTGCCGCCGGGTCCACCTGCGATGAGGATGTCGCCGGGTTGCAGGTCGGAACGTTTGCCGGTCACGTCTTTCCAGTCCGAAGAGTTTGCGTAGTATTCTGCTTGTTGCCCGGTTGCACCCCAAGGAACCTTAGGGTCTACCGTGTTCTTCACGACGGTTGCGACGAAACGGTCACATGAGGCGTATAGGGCTTCCGCTCCAGGGCGTTCAGTGTGGGTGTCCTTGCCGCCCTTTTCCTCTGCCTTTTTCTTGGCTTCCTTGTAGGCTGGCTTAGCGTTTTCTACGCCGTCGGGGTCTGCGTCGGAGACAGGGATTCGCTTTGCTTCGTCTGGCTTGTTGGAGTCCCATGCGATGCTCTTTGCGAGTTCTACGATGCCGGACATGTCTGCGCTGGATTCGCCGCCGAGGAAGCATGAGCCGCCACCCTTAGAGAGGGAGGAGCTACCGCTAGACTTCATGCCGGGCTTGAAGTCCTTGATGAAGTCTTCACCGAAGGCGATACGGCGAGGCATATTGGGGTGACCTGAGCGTTCGAACTTATTGTTGAAGATGGCAACAAGTTCAGCTACGCTCTTGGAATCGTCCGCAAAGCCGCTTGCGATGAGGTTTGCGCCTTCGCCGCCTTCAAGCTCCTGCTTCAGGAAGTCCATCTGCGTACCAAGGTCAGACCAGTGGGAGTTATTAGCTTTGGCGAAATTTACAAGGTTGATGCGGCGGTCGCCGTCCCACTGCGCAAAACCAATAGCTTTACCGGAAACGTTACCTTGCGCAAGAATTTCGTCATTACTCATCTTGGAGTTCAGCCCGGAGCCGCCCTGAGTTAGCTCAGAGTTGAACCCGGACTCCTGCCCAAAGTTGCCCATAAGCCCAGCTATCATTTTGGTGGTGAATGGCTTGTTGCCCCATTCGCCCCCGAAGGTGGTTGATGATAGCCAGGTTCCGACGTTCTGGACATTTTCGGCTGGGTCTTCGCTGTGCTTTAGCCCCGATTTGCTTTTGCCGCTGTTCTGGCTGATGCCGTAGCACCCGTCGGCGTTATCGTTCTTACCCCACACCTGGGCGGCTGGGATGCCGGTGACCAGGAGTAGGATGAAGAGTGCGATAATGCCTAGGATTACCCATGTGGCGGGGTTAGTGAGGGTGGATACGGTTGCTGTGGTTGCGCCGCTAACGTTCTTTGCCGTCTTGACGGCTTTCTGCGCTGTTTCTGCGGTCTTCACAGCTTTGTCTACCACTGTTTCCCCTGCTGGGGTATTTGGCGGCTGTGTAGGCTCGTTATTGGCTGTCATCTACCCTCCTAGTGGGTGTCTCATTTTTAGGTGGCGTGTTGTTAGGGCTTCCCTGCGGTTGGCGGATTGGTTGAGGTGCTTTTTTGAAGAACTTCTTGCCGCCGGTAGCTGGTTCTGCCTGGTTGTTGAGGGGGTTTCTGCGTGGTTGCGCCGCCTGAGCTTTCTTAGGGCTTGGTTTGACGGTGGGGATGGGTGCAGTTTTCGCCTCAGCAGGAACAGTCTTGGGGGCTTCCACCTTTGGCTTTTCAGGCTGAGGTGGTGCCTGTTTTGGCTCAGTCTTCGCCGTGGGGTTGGGGGTTGCCTCTGTTTTTGCTGACGGGGTGCCTGCTGGCTTAGGTGCCGCTACCGGCTTTGGGGTTGCGGCGGGTGCCTGCTGGTCGTTTGAGCTAGTTGGAGGTACTTCCTTTTTCACGGGTGGCTGAGGTTTCGGTAGGGTGTTTCCTTCCTGTTTGTTTAGCGGCGGGGTTGCGGGCTTGGGCTGAGTTGCCTGTGGTTGAGGCTGTTCAGTTTTCGGCTCGGAGTTTCCGCTGTTGGGGTTGGTGCTATTACCCAGCTTTTGTTCGAATTTCGGCTGGATGGGCGGGGTGAACGTGCGGACAGGTTCCTCAGTCTGCTGTTGTGAGCCTGTTGAGTTGTCGGTGTGGGTGGATTGGTTTCCGGGGTTGCCGTCGTCGCCTTGATGAGTCAGAGGGTTCTTTGGAAGGTTGCTAAATGCTTCATCCCACTCGTCGTTTTCCTGCTGTCGGCGGCGTTCTTCCTCCTCACGTTTACGACGCTCTTCCTCTTCCTTCTTACGACGCTCCTCCTCTTCGCGCTTGCGGCGCTCTTCCTCCTTAAGACGCTCTTGTTCATCGAGCAGGCGTTGCTTGTGCTCTTCAGGCGTGGATAGGGTTTGGAGCGGCGTTTCGAGGCGGTTAAGCTGAGGCATCTTGAGAGCCAGACCTTCGCGCTCTTCGATTTCGTTCTCTGCCAAGTATTTCTTGATAGCGGCATTTTCTGCCTTGTCGAGGAACGCGAGAGCTTCAGCCTTGCCCATCTTCTTCACCTCAGGGTTGTTCTGAGCCAGAGCGCGGGCGCGCTGACCTGCAAGCTGTGCCTGCTCCTGGTGTTCCTTCTCCAACAGACCGTCAAGCGACTTGTTGGCGTTGGTGGATGCGCGGTAGGTTTCCATACCTGCCTGGGTTGCTTGCAAATCGAGGGCGCGTGCCTGAGCGAACTCGTCTTCGATAGCGGACTTGTTCTTTGCCAGTAGCGGGTCTGCTTGGAAGAGGCGGTTGAGCTCTTCGCCGTATGCATTGCGCTGTTCCATAGTGAGGCTTTCCTCGTACATGCCCTTGAGGGCGCGTGCCTGGTTGTATTCGGCGCGTGCCTGCGTTGCGGCATATTCGTCGCCAACAACTTCAGCGAGTTTACGCTTGTGGCTGGCGGTTTGCATTGCCTGCTCTGCACGGAAGATGTCTGCGAAGGTTTCGCGGTAGAAGCGGTCGGTACCGTCGCCACTGTTAGCAAATTCGAGTACCAAACGCTGAACGTTCTCGGTGGTTCGGCGCATGGTGTTTGCGGCGTTGTTCGCGTTGGATGCGACAACTTGTTCGAGGTTTGCTTGTGCGGTGGTGGCGTTCTGACCGTACTGGACGGTGTTGGATGCGAGTTCTCGGTCGCTCCTGACGTTTTCCATCTCGCTCTTCTTCGCGGTTTCGTAGCGCTGTAGCTCTTCCATCTTTTCAGCTTCGAGCTTGCGGCGCGTGCTGAGGGCAACTGCCGCCATGCTGTTAGGCTTCTTGCTGAGGATGCTCTGCTCTGCGGCAAGCTTACCTGCGTCTTGCATGTTCTCGCGGACTGCGCGGAGGAAGCCGGAACGTTCACCTGCTTCGTTCACGTGGTTGCGGTTGCGCCATGCGCTACGGAAGTTAGCGCCACTGACGGCACCCACGACGCTGTTGCGGAGGGTGTTAGCAGAGTTGGAGCGGTCGAGAACGTTGCCGATGGCGTTACCGACGTAGTTGTTGCTGAACGGGTTTGACCTTTCTGCTAGGGTGAGAATCTGACGGCGTTGCTTCCAGAGTGCGGCGGCAACGATAATGTTGAAGACCATGACGAGTGCAAGGTCTGCTACAGTATCGATGATTGCCGATAGGATAATGACACCGACCGCGAGGAGGGTGCTGTATAGAATGAAGCTGAGGATTGCACCCAGCATGAAGCCGCCATAGCGCTTGGCGATGGACAGACCTCTCTGCTTATCCAGCAGGCAGAGCATGATGAACGGCAGGAGAATCATCATGAGTACAACTGTGAACAGCTGGATAATGGATGCGATTGAGAATAGGAGCATCACAATAGCGATGGGCACAAAGGAGAGCATGGCGACGGTGGTCACCATGAATCGGTTGCTTGCGGAAGTCCAGCTGTATGACCAGTTATCCCATAGCCTGTCGTCTGCGTGGGCTACAGCGACGACGTTGTACCAGCGGGGGTCTACGCCGTGCTTACGTTCGTTCGCCTTGTCGCCTAGTTGCGCGTCAGTCTGTAGGTACATCTGATATGCGGCTAGGTTGCAGACCTTATGGTTACTTTCCTCTAGCTTGAGGGTCTTGTTACGGTGCTCTGCGGGGGTGCCTACTACCTTAAGGGGTACACAGAAGGTGTTGGGGTCTACTTCAGCCTTCTTGATGATTTCTGCCATTGCTGGGTCTTTTACGTCCAGCTGTGCGAAGGGTCGCCCGAATTGGGCGCGGGCGTAGGGGTCTAGCCTTACGACGCGCCAAATGGTGCAGGTCATGGAGTTAATGCTGAGGACAGTCTTCTCGGAGTTGCTGAGGTTGTCAGCGGTAGACTTACAGATGGCTGATGCGCTGGAGGTGTTTCCATCTTTGCTTGCGCCTGTTTCTTCGTCACCTGCGCTGGTGCTGATGCTCATTGCCGCGCCGCCCATTTCCTGCATGACCTTGATGGGTAGGCTGGTGAACATGCCTGCGTTCATGAGGATTGCGAAGCCTGCCAGACCTGCGCCTACGACGTAGAGGGCGTTGATAGCGCCGCGCATGAGGCTCTTGTTCTTAAAGCCGAAGAAGTAAATACCTACTAGGATGATGATAAGCGCAATGGGGCCTACAAAGGGGTAATAGGCGCTGTTGGTGACCGCCCCTATAATGCCCTTGTCATCCTTGCCGTCACCTGAGACTAGCTTGGTGACGTTGAATACACAGTCTTTGTCCTTGGGGTCAGAGCACACAGTGTGCGGGTTGAATGCGGCGGTTACGAAGTTCTGCGTCAGGTCGTATGCAAGACCAGTTACACCGTTGAGAGTGTCCGCGATACCGTTAAGCGCGCCGCCCACGAGGATAGTGCCCACTGAGCGTAGCTTAGTGAGCTTTTCGGAGTCTTTATTGATGGTTTTGGGTGCGCCTTCCATGCGGTTGGGGTCGGCGGCTACCACGCCGTCTTCACCTTCGCCTTCACCTTCGTAGTTGGTGAATTTAATGTTGCCACCTACGGCTTCTTTAAGGGTGAAAATACGTCCTGTCTTGTCTTGTAGGGGTATGTTACTGAAGCTGTTTTCCCAGGCGTTTGGGTTATTCATGCCATGCCCGAGGTTTTGGGCTCCACCAAAGATGCCGATACCGCCTGCGCGGGCGGTTTCGGTGATGGTGATGGCGGGGCTTGAGCTACCGCTGGGTATGGTGACGCTCTTGGTGGTGTTTGAGCCGCCGGTGGCTAGGTATATGGTCAGCAGGAGAAGCGATATGATGGCGGCAATGAGCGCCGCCGGGGTGTATCTGCGGCGTTCTTTCGTGGCTCCCTCATCTGGTGTTGGAGCTGAGCTGAGTGATGTCTTGTTGAGTGCCATTCGCTTCTCCGGGCTTATGTGGTGTGGACGTATTTTTGGGTTCTTTAGGTTATAGCAGAAGCACTGGAATCTACCGGCGTTTCGGGTGGATTCCAGTGCTTCTAGAAGGGAGTTAGCTGTTGCAGGTCTGAAGCCCCTTTTGCAGGGCGCTCTTGTCTGCTTGGGTGATGCTCAGGTCATATTTGGTGGCGGTGTCTATCCACAGCTGGGAGTAGTGGCACTGCTCACTGCTCTGAGGCATATATCCAGCAGGGGACTTACCATCCTTAGCTTTCGCTGACTCAGCAGATACGACGAGTAGCTGGCTAGTGTCGTTGGCGAAAGCTTCCTTCTTCTCTGCGTCCCAGTCCTTTGCGCCGTGGGTGGCGGCGTATTTCGGTGAGATTACATGGTCTACGCTAATGTTCTTGCGTAGAACGGTGGGGTCTTCGCCTGGCTTTACGGAGAAGGTGGTTCCATCATAGATTCCAACCCAGTTGCCGCTGGTGATGTCGCATGATGCTGGGTCATTGCCCTTAGTGGTGACATCCTTGCCTTGCGCTTTGAGGACTTCTGCGCGGGTGGTGCATCCGTTGTTGTTGGTTGCCCAGATGTTCCACTCTGCGGGGGTGTACTCTGCGTCTTCGGCTTTAGCTACTTTAAGGTTGTCGAGTGCTTTGCCGTAGGCGGTAACGGCTTCAGCATCCTTTTTAGCTGGCTTATTGGGAAGGGCTGGTTCGGATAGCGCGCCACCTGCGCCTGCGCCTGTGCCGCCAATTCCGGGTGCTGTCAGCTTACACTCTTTACTGCTGTCTACCACGCTTTCGATGCACCTACCCGCCGCATCACCGAAAGTTTTGAAGGTGTAGGGGTAGGCGACTAGGGGGCTGAGGTTCTTGGTGTGGCTGACCCCGTATAGGTAGGGTAGACCGAAGGTGGCGATAATGATGACGGAGGCGAGTATTGTTTTAAATACACCTTTCTTATTTCCGTCTTGCTGGGGTTTGGGCATGGCGGCGGCTCCTTACATGGGTCGTTTTAGATGCGGGGTGCTGTGCTGTCGCGTAGTGCGTTGGGTCGCAGGTCGTCTCCGAGGTTTGCGGCGAAGTTCAGACCCAGGTACCCGGTGAACTGGTTGGTGAGGATGTGGTTATTGGTCACGCCGCCCACGTACAGGCTTGAGCCGGGGAATGCAGACATGAAGAGCTCTAGCTGGTTATTGCGAGTCCAGCGCAGGTTGATGTTCTGCGAGCGGTATTCCTGCTTGAGCTTTTCAAACTGGGTTTCCAGGTCTTCGTAACTGTCGCCGTATACGCGGATGTGGATACTCCCACGAACCCAGGGCTCACCGATGGTATCGTTCGCTTCCATCAGCTCTTCGAGTCGGAGGTTGGACTTCTGAAGCTCAGTGATGCCTGCGTGACCATATTCCTGAATCTGTTCAGCGCTCTTCTTGAGGTCTTCAGCTTCAAGGATGTGTTGCTGGCGGACGAAGCTAAATGCTTCTTTCATAATGTTGTTGGGCACGATTGCTAGTCGCGCAAATACGCTTGCTTGAGAGACCGCTGAGTTAGCGACTTCCGCGAAGGGCGCGATGTTTGGGAACTCTAGCACCTCAGGTAGCTGTGAGACAGTGAACGTCGCCACGTATTTCTTGAGGGTCGCTTTAGTGTATTCCTGGGTGATGACTAGGCAGGTGTTGCGGGAGTTGTCAATGAGATGCGCGTACTCGTAGGCGATTTGGTGGCTTCCGATACGTCCGCCGGGTTCAATCTCCAAAGGGGGAACTGGAACTCCGGGGTGTAGGAGGCTCTTGGTGGCGAGAAGGATTTCGTCACGTGTTAGGGGTTCGCAAGAGAGAGCGCTTTGGCGCAATGCGCGGCGAATGGTTCGTTCACGCTTGGCGGCGTTGCGCTCTTCAAGTTCTGATACGTTCTCACTGTAAATACCGAGGAATATCTTTGCATGTTCGGCAAGGAAGGCGGAGCCTTTCTTCATGCCGCTCATAAAAGCTTTCTTCGCATCTTCTAGGCTTTCCTCTGGCTCTTCCGACTCGTCAGCAATCTGCGTCTTCTGGAATTTCTTCCGGTCGCCAAGAAGTACTCCTAGGTATGCGTCCTGCATGGTAATTCTAGATTCCTTCAGGATGTTTGCCTGGTACTTCATGATGCTGTCGTATTGTGGGTTCACCATTGCTTGCGCGGGGCTGTACGAGGTGGCGAGGAATGCGTTTGCGTCTAGTGGCGTGGATAGCGTGAACGGGAAGATGTGGATGGGGCCTGTCTCACCTTTTAGGTTTAGTAGGCTTGCGTATGCCGCCGATGACATGTGTAGGAGTGCCGATTTGATGTCGGTTGATTCGAAGTCGAACTGAGCGCTGGACATGCGGTAGAACGCCCACACTTCGGAGTCGCTGAAGACCATGTTGCGGGCGATAGTTTTCTGTGGGATGTCCAGTTCTCGCGGCTTGGTTCGAGTTTCAGGGCGTGCCAGCTTCTTCTCGCCGGGGAATCCTTTAAGCGGGTTGAAGGGGAAAGTGCTTGCCATCTGCGTCTACTTCCTTTGTGGTTCTCCGTAGGGGTGGTTAGTGTCTCTATATCTCATAGCAGAAACCCCCTCTTACCTGGAAGCAGAGCAAGAGGGGGTTTCTGGTGCCTATTTATGCGTTAGTGCACCTTTTTCTGGCTGGAGGCTTAGCCGTTGCCACTCAGAAGGTCGGTGCCCACCTTCTCACCTGTGCCCGCAACCGTTTGCACAAATGCGTTGTCGGGGATGAGCCAGTTCGATGCGGCATATACAGCGACGGCGATAAGGAGGACGGCGACAACCAGCGCGAAGCCCTTCTTGAAGTCGGTCTGCTTGATAATGGGTGCCGCAGGGATGAGGATGAGAACCGTCACAACAATTGCGATAATGGTGCTGACAAGGTTCTTCGTAATCACAAGCGCGAAAGGAAGAAGAAGTGAAGAGCTAATCAAGGTATTTCTCCAAAAGTAATGTAAGCGTTAGCATTGTCCCTGTATATATATCAGAGATTATTACTCGCCAGTGCTTACTGTTCTAACAATGTCGGAAGAGTCGGTGTCGTAAATGTCCGGTTCCATGTTCGACACCAGGAACTTCTTATTGGGTTGCTGAGAGAGCGTCACTTTATATGTGACCGGGTAGGTGATGCTCTGCTTAGCGCTTTCCTTTGTTTCTGTGTCGGTACTGCCTCCTAGCTCATCAACCAGTTCGAGGTTTACCTTGGCGATGATGTCGCCGTTAGACTGTCGGTAAGCTTCGTAGGTGATGCTGTTGGTATTGACGGTGTACTGACCACCGAAGCCGATGGTAGCTACACTCGACTTCTTAATATCAACGACATACTGAGATAGGTCGCCCGGCTTCTCGGGGGTAGCCGCCACATATGCCTTGAAATAGCCTTGAATGACGCTATCAAGGTCTGCGCTAGGTTGAACCCTTTCACCTGGGATGGTCTTGCTCTTCACTAGCTCTTGTGACTTGCCCATTGAGAGTGAGGGGACGATGGCGGGGTGTGGGGTTGCGACGTAGTACTTGGAGGTTTTCTCGTTGTACGCTACGGTTACGGACATTGAGATTTGCTTCAGCTCGGCATTCTGGTTGTTGTTCTTAGCCGCGTCCTTCACGGTGGTTCCTGTGCCGGTTGCGGATGGCTTGACCAGTGCTACCACGCGGTAGGTTGCCAGCGCGGAGTTCTTGTGTACGGCGACTCGCGTTACTTGTGGTGTGCCGATGACCTGCTGGGCTGAGTTGGCGGTGCTTGAGCGGATGTTGCTTGCGCCGTTATTGTCAGATGCCGATGATAGGCTGTCTCCGGTGAGGTAGAAGGCGAGCTGTTTCTCGGCGGTTTCGTCGGTTTTAAGGCTAAGGTACGCCTTGACATAGTTCACGGCTATCTCTTCGCCAGCGGCTTTATTGAACCCGGTTTCTCCGTTTGCCGCGCGTGCTTTTGCGGCGAACTCTGCGTCGCTGAGCGTTTTAGGTAGGGTGTATGGGTGGATGATGGCGCTTGCGACACATGCGGCGAGTAGACCGCATACGGCGAAGGCGGTGATTCGCCCACGGGTTGCCCAGTTCTTACTCTCTTTATAGAGGGGGTCGCCCAGGAATGAGACAGCGCCTTTCTCATTGTTGTTGGCGTAGAGGGTTTCCTCTTCGTCTGCGTGGAATGTGATGGGCTGTTCGGTGGGCGGGGTGGGCTTTACCGTTCGTTTGGAGCTGTGCTGACGACTGATAGCCATTAGGGGGTGCCTTCCTTTGGTGTGCTTTGGTCTTTGCGGGTTTGGACGCTTTCAGAGATGACTCCGCTCATGTTTCGCGGCTGGAATTTTACGGGCGGTAGTTGCTCTGATGCCGGTTTAGCGGGTTGGGTTAGTCGCGGCTTTTTGGGTGTTTGCGGGGGTGTTCCTTTCGGGGCTTGAACGATTTTAGGTTTCTTCACCTTGTTCATAGCGCCTGCGGGGGTGCTTGGGCGAGATGGCGCTACCGGGGGCGCTACGGGAACTGCTACCTGCGGAGCTACCGGGGGTTTGCTCTTCGGTGCTTGAACCTTACTTACAGGGGGTTTAGTTCGTGCTGTGGTTGGCTTGCTCTCCCTGTGCTTAGGTGCTGTGGTTCCCTTTTGCGGCTGTGCCTTAATGCGGGGCTTTGGGTAGCGTTTCGGGGTGGTTGTTGTGGTGGGTGGGGTGACAGGTTCGGATGGTACGCGGGGTAGCTTGGTGAGTACCTGTTCGGGGAGGATGATGTGGGTGAGTGTGCCATCCATCCTTTCGCGTACTTCCTTGGTGATGGGGTCGGTGTAGGGGGTTTTGCGGATTATCATGCCTTCGGTGTAGAAGGAGCCCTTGTCGGGGTTGGGGCGGCGGAGGTTGATGAGCTGTTCCTCAGACACGCGGGGCACGATAGCTTTTTCGGAGGACTTGTAGTAGCGTCGGTTGTCGTCCCACTGGAGAAGGTTCTTCCAGATGACACGCTCTCGCTTTGAATCCACCTTGTAGCGCCTAATTTCTTTGGTTCCGACGAGGGAGACGATTCGCTTTGCGGTTTCGCCGCCCTTCATGCCGCCGAGCACCACTAGGGTATCTGCGTTTACGAGGAGGCTGTTCACTGCCGCAGGGTCGTTCTTCTCGTAAAGCTGTTCAAGGTTCTGCTGTCCAAGAGAGATGCCGACGTTAGATGAGCGCGCCTTTTCGAGGAGACCTGCGATGCTGGTTAGTGGGATGGTCTGGAACTCGTCGAAGAAGATTTGGATGACGTTGAGTTTCTGGGTGTCGTCGCGGCGGCGGTGGGACGACATGCTCGTGAGGAGGCTCGCAAGCATCTTACCGAAGCCGGTACTGACTTCAACTTCGGAGTCCGCGTTGAAGTCGAGCAGGACGATGGATGGCTTCGCGCCGGGTGCGACGATTTCGTCAAAGTTGATGTATGGCTCTCCATTTTGGGGTAGCCCTAGCCAGCGTCCGTAGGCTGAGTTAAGCATGATGCTGACGTTTCCTCGGGGGGTTTCCCAGGAGTTCTTGATGTTGCCGGATGCGCCTTCTAGGATGCGGCGGCGTAGGTCTGCGCCGGTCTTATTGCCTTCTGGGAGGTGGTTGAGTATTGCTTCTGGGTGCATGAGAGCGCCGCAGAATCGACGGAACTCACCGTTATGCCAGGGGACACCTGCTTGTTCCAGTTCGTCTGCGATGAGCGCGTATTCTGCGGGGTTACTGCGTTCCTTGCGTTTCATGTACACTTCAAGCTCATCTAGTGAGTTGAGGAGTATTTGGAGGGTTGCCCAAACGTCGTTCTTGTATTTCTGAGCGTCGTCTTGGTATTTCTGGAAGCCGATTGCGATGTCCAGCTTCTCTGAGGGCTTCAACCCGGCGAAGGGGTCTAGGAATGCGGGGCCATGTGGGTTGTAGGCATTGTCGTATTCGCCGGTTTCGGGGTTACCTTGGGTGAAGTGGTAGAAGTTGATGTCTTCTTCGGCGGCATAGTTCGCAAGTTTTCGGGCAAGCGCGAGGTCTGCCTTCATGTTCACTAGGATGCTGGTAATGCCTAGCTTTGCGTTGGCGCGGATTTCGCTTTCGGTGGTGGCGGTCTTACCGCTACCTGGAGAGCCGACTTTGATGACGTGGCGGGGAATTTCGGGGACGGTAAACCATACGCCTTCGCCTGACTCTTCGTTAATACCGTAGGCTACACCGGGGGACATGTCAGAGCGTTCGCCGGGTAGGATGAAGTTAGCGCCGGATACGATTTGGGCTTCGAGCTTGTCACGCTTGCGGCGCTGGAATGGGGTTAGGCGGTATTTGAATTTCTTCTCGCTCATCCAGAGTGAGTCGTTGTATTTAATCTCTTCGTTGTGGTCGTAGTCGTATTGGATTCTTACGGCTAGGAGCCATCCTAGGAGCGCGCCGAGGATGATGCCGCCTATGGTGAATGGCGCGCTGAATGAGCCCACCAGGTCGAAGATACCTGAGGGGCTGAGAAGGTAGTTGCCGGGGTTCTTGGTGAAGGCTGAGAATGCGGCTGAGAACTTTTGAGGGATGTTCAGGATGAACCATAGTGCCAGCCCGACAAGGGCTGTTCCTCCCATGTAGAGTCCCACCTCGGATGCCTGCATCATCTTTTTGCGGGTGAGGTAGTAGTATGACCAGCTCACAATGATGATTACGGCGAACAGGGCGGGGCTACATAGCACGAGTGCAACCAAGATGAGTGCCCATTTGGTGAGGGTGTATAGCAGACCTGAGATGAGGTCGCCGCCGCTGGAGCTACTTGAGGGGGGTGAGGTGTCGTTAGGGACTTCGTTACCTTCGCGCTGGTAGTTCAACGCTTCCTGGTTCATGGTGTCCTTTACTTTCGTGAGTGTTTAGGGTTTACGGTTACTTTTCCTATAGCGTTTGTTACGGGGTGGGGCGTATTCCTCGATGTGCCCTGCGGCTGATGGTAGAATTGCTTTTACCTACTAGTTCTTTTGAAAGGATTGCACAATGATTTATGATGCGTTGGATTGGGGCGGCTTCAAGTTTCCCAAGGTCGAGGATTTCTTGAGGTTACGCTCGTTGGGTTTGAAGGATTGCAGGTCTAAGTATGACTTTGAGGATTACAATTCTGGGCTTGTAACGGATGTTCTGGGTGTTCCGACTGATTGGTTTGGTTGGCGTGTCAGCAATGCGTTTGGTGGTGGCGCTGATGGGTGGTATGACGATATGAGGTCTGAGTATGGTTTCAAGGTGTGTGATGTTGCTGAGTTCTCAGGTCTTTCAGAGGATGATGTGGTTCAGCTGTATCGGGAAGGATGCCTGCTTGCTGAGCGTTCTTCGAAGGATGGGGAGCTACTTTTCCCGCCTATTCAGTTTGAGGATGTGGATGAGACGCGGCGCATTTCGCCTGAGTTCTTTGAGTGTGCCAAGATTTTGACGCGAGGCGGTTTTGGTGGTGAGCGGGGCGTGCATTTCTTGTTCTTTCCCACCACTAATTACGGGCTACTTACTGCCGCTGAGTTGTTGAAGACTGGTGATGACGGCTTGCGGGCAATGGTTATTGCGGACACTCATAACTATGTTCTGAACACTTATGTTGAGAAGAGCGCGAACGAGTGGGTTGAAGTGACGAAGGGTTCGGTGCCTAATCCTGCTGTGGTTCAGGCTTTTGCTGGGTCTGGGTTCTTGGATGATTCGATGGTGGACGAGTCCGATGGTGAGTTCATGTTTTCGGATGTTAGTAGGGTGTTGAAGATGAGTGAGGGGTTGATGCTTGCTCGGTCGCAGAGGGGAAGATGGGGTTATTCGGCGCGCTGGGGGCATGGGCTGTGTCATACGAGTGTTGCGCGTGCTTTAGGGTTGCCTGCTGAGGATGTTGTTTCGCTCTGCAAAAGCGGGGAGTTGGTGGTTCTAGATGTGCAGGATATAGATGATGATTTCGAAGAAGCCTCTAGCTTGGAGTACACGGTGGCTGACTTTCACCTGCTGAGGGAAGGCTCTTGGGAAGAGGGTATTAAGGTTAGTTTGTGCCCTGCTTCTGTGAGGTTGGGTAGGGCGCTTCGAGAGTTGGGATGGTCGCCTAGGGGTATTGCAAGCTTTATGGATTCGCCTTCGCCGTGGTTTGGTGTTGTGCCTCCGATAAGGTATGCGCGTCTTGGTGAGGAATATGAGGCGGCTGTGGTTGCGGTTGCCGCCGCTTTGCCTTGCAGGTAATTAGGGACGTGTGCAGGGAAGAGCCCTCTACTTGGTTTTATACCAGGTAGAGGGCTCTTCTTGTGTTTTGGGGTTATCGGCGGTTGCGCCGGTTTGCGCGGGTCAGCATTTTGAGGGTCGTGTTGAACTCGCGGGTGACTTGTTCGGGGGTGAGAGTTGTGCTGTCCGCTTTGGTGGGGGTGATGAGTAGTTCTGCTAGGGGTGGGTTGGTGAAGTTGTCTGGGTGGAGGGTTTTACCGGCGTGGGTGAGCTGTACGGCTTCGTTGTAGAGATGCTGGATGGTGGCTGGTAGTTCGTTCCAGACTGGTAGTTCGATGAGTTGCGCGTATGCGCCGTAGTATAGGGCAAGATGAAGAAGTTTGCGGGCGGCTAGTAGTTGCCTGTTGCTTGCTTCTACTAGGGCGAGGGTGTTAGTGTAGGTGACTTCATCTTGGGTGTTTGCCCACTGGTGGGTGAGGGTGGTTTTATTGGTTCCTTCGTGTTGGGTTTGCTGGCTGGGTTTGCGGTGGGTGGTGGCGTGGTTTGTGAGGGCTCGCTCTGCTTGGTAGGTGTTGGTGTTGGTGTATTGGGCTGTGGTGGTGATGATGAGTTGTTGGAGGGAGGGGGTTGTGGTGTTGTTCAGCATTGTTGCCGCTTCGTTGAGGAACGCGGTTTGGGTGGTGAAGCTTTTGAGGTTATAGATGTTGGCGTAGTAGTTGAGGGCGGCGATGGTTAGCGGCTGGATTGCGGTGTTGAGATGGTTGGAGAAGTTAGTTTGCCCGTACTGTTGGAGGTAGTCGCAGGGGTCGAGGTTTTCGGGCATGGCTACTGCCCACGACTGCGCTTGTGCTTGTGGTGCAGTGTGGTATGCGGCGGCGGTGGCTTTCATGCCTGCTTTGTCGCCGTCGAGGATGTAGATGATGTTCCCGGTTTCTCCGATGAGGCGCTGGAGGATTTTGATGTGTTGGGCGGTGATTGCGGTACCGCTGGTGGCGTAGACGTTGGTGTACCCGTTGTCGTACATTGCGATGACGTCGAATTGTCCTTCTACGATGTAGCAGATGTTGGTGTCGCGGGTACGCTGGTTTGCGTGGGAGATGTTGGGGTTGTAGAGAAGCTTTTCTTTTTCGAAGATTGGGGTTGCGCGTCCGTTCACGTATTTGCGTTCTTCGTTGGGGTTGAGGGCGCGTCCGGTGAACGATACGGGGGTTCCGTGCATGTCGGTGATTGCGAACATTAGGCGGTCGCGCCAGAAGTCGTATAGTTCGCCGGTGTCTTTGTTCTGGGAGCAGACTCCGGCGAGGGTTAGTTCGTGGGGGGTGTAGGTTTGGGTGAGATGCTTGGTGAGTGCGTTGCCGCCAGGGGCGTACCCGTAGTGAGGTAGGTTTGGGTTGAGGGCGCGTTTGGTGACCTGAGCTTTCGCGGGGTGGTTCTCAGGTAGGTTAGCGTATTGTGCGGTGTAGAATTTCCATGCGGCTGTAGTGATTTCTTTGAGTCGGCGGTTGCTGGTGACGTTGCCTTCGTCGGGGTTTCTTTTGGGTAGCTCGATGGGCGGTTGAGCTGTCTCGGCTAGGTATTCGATAGCGTCGGTGAAGTTGCCGCCGTTGGTTTCCATTACAAGGCTGATAACGTCGCCGGATTCGCCGCAACCGAAGCAGTGGTATGTTCCGGTGAGGGTGTTCAGGTTGAAGGATGGGGTGTTCTCGTCGTGGAAGGGGCAGAGTGCTTTGCCGTTTACGCCGCTGATTTGGACGGCGGTGTCCTTGGTGTCGCGGAAGGTCTGTTCGAACACGTCGATGATGTCGTGTGCTTCACGTACTTTCTGGATTAGTTCTTGGCTGTAGCGCATCTGCGTTTCCTCTGTCTGAGTGGTGGGGCTGATTAGTGGGAGAGTTTAGTAGTAGGTGCCGAAGTCGTGCTGTCGGCAGACGTAGCCGAATCGGGCGGGGAGACCGTCTTTCGCAACGGGTTTAGCTTTCTTTGCCTGTTCCCATTGTTCGACTGCGTGGCTCCATTCTTTGAAGATACTGTCGTATTGACTATTGAGAGACATGAGCTCTTCGATGGTTTCCTGAGGCTGTTCTTCGTTGGAGTGTTCTAGGTACGCGCGCTGGGCGGCTTCGAGCCTGGGCTTTGTAACTTCCAGCAGGTTCTTCATCTTATTGGTGGCTTCGGTAGTGGCGGTGGCGATGGTGCGGCGGCTACTGTCTTTAGTTTTGGAAGCCCAGGCTTCAATTTCTCGGTTGGTGACCGACATAGAGGTGAGGATGCTAGTGGCGGAGTTGGTGAGGGCGGTGTATCCGACGAGGATAAGAGGTGGGACGTTACTCATGATGTGGGAGTCTTTCTTTTGGATGTGTTTAGAGAGTTATGCGGCACCCCTGAAACCAGTAGGTAGACAGGGGTGCCGCATTTGTTGTGTGGGGAGTCGTTACTGCTCGCTGGATTCGCTGATTGCCACCTTGAGCACGTCGGGGATGAAACCTGAGAAGCAGATTTCGTTCTCGTCGCTTTCATGCTGGCTTACTCCGGGTAGGCTGAGGTAGCGTTCCGGGTGTTCCGTGCGGATGGTCACGATAGGTGCCTGCATGATGTTCGGGTAGCGGCTCTTGATGTATTCCAGCTTTTCAGGCTGTTCATCTACCTTGTAGGTGTCGTAGGTGATGCCTGCGCCGTCTAGTACTCGTGCAGTCTGCTTGCACTGGATGCAGTTGTTCTTGCTGTAGACGGTAATCGTCGGAGTAGCCATCGGGTTTTCTCTCCCTGGTTGTAGTTGGTGGGACATTCATATTCTACGTGTTCCGACTTGGGTTTCACAAGACGGTTAGGTGGGGCGTAAATATTTTTTCTTCCAGCCCTGGTATGTCATAGCGGTTTCATGGTGGTTCTAAGGGGTGTTTGGGTGGGTGCCTGGTATGCTCTGTGGCTATTTTGTGGGGAGAGTGACTATTCGTGGTGCCTTAGGGACTTTTCGGGGTTTTATGGGTGGTTTTTCGGTAGTGGTTTTTTGGTAGGTTTTTGGGGTTTGGGTGGTTTTTCGGTAGCTGAGGGTAGGTGTGGCTGGCGTGTTGTGCGGCGTGTTTGCGGGGGTTTGGGCGGGTTGTGGGGTGGTTCTACTATTGATTAGTGATAAGACTTATCCGGGGGTGGTGTTTTTGAGGCTGTTTTTGGGCTTTGCGATGGTCAGCTTTGATGATTTGCGCTCTGCCGCTGTGGGGTTAGTTGATGCTAGGCGGAGCCGTTAGTCTGCTGACGTTTTTAAAAATAAAGGCGCAAGGGGGTAGACGACTGTCGCCACTTTTATTGGTATTGCGCACATGGTTATATATTGGTAATATTAGAAAGATTAACAGTAACCTAAGATAGTAGATAGGAGGGTGCGTTGGCGAAGAACCAGACGTACAAGGCTTTCACTGTGCGCCCATCCTACATTATGGACTTGAATAGTGAACTGCTTGATAGTGTGCCTGTCATGTCTCAGCTTGCCGCCGAGGTGCAGGGTATCTCTGCGTATGCAACTTATACGGTTCGTAATGATGTGAAGCTTGCGGCTGACCTGGCGCAGGTTACTGTTTCTCAGCCTGCGGTTGCTGGTCGTCGGGCAGGTGTTACCATTCCCGCTGAGCTGGTGGTGAAGGGTGAGTTGCGTAGGAACAAGGCGGGTAAGCTTGTAGAGGAAAAGGTTTTTGGTAAGTCGCGTAAGGAGTGGCTGTTCAGGCATCGCGTGGTCACTGAGTGTCGTTCATGGCAGGAGCGCATTGCCGCCGCAAACGGTGAAAGTGGCAAGTATGTAACTCAGGGTTGGAAGCGTACTGCGGATGCATCTGCGCCGTCGTATGGCGAGGATGCCATCAATCTTGGTGCTGTTGATAAGCGATATGCTGTCATTGAGAATGACCCTTTTAGTGATGGTGAAATCATCCTTAAAATGGTTGTTCGGGGTAAGTGGTATCGCCTGATTTTCAGCTTCGACAATGAGCGTTTCACTGAGGGGAAGGTTACCCTGCCTGTGGTCAAAGTTGAGAACAATCAGCCTGTGTTTATCTTCACCGTCGTGACCAACAATCCCATCGTCCAGTTTTCTGGCAATTATGTTGTCGGCGTGGACGTTGGCATCAATGACTACGCTACTGTTGTGGTACGTAACAGCGCCACTGGTCGAATAGTTCACCAAACAACCCTTTCTCAGCGCGTTCATTCACTGTGGAATAGTGTTCGTGCATCTGAGAAGCAAGTTCGCGCACTTAACAAGAAGGCTGAGAAGCTTCTCTATCAGCGTCAGGCGCATATGTGTGTGATTGATGAGGCTCAGCTCCATCGCGAAGCCGCCTCTAGAAAGAAACGCGAGCTGGCTATCCTGACGGCGCAGGAAATCGCCTACTTATCGTATTCTTACGGCAATGCTGTCGTAGCAGTAGAAGACTTGGGCTGGATTCGCAACACCATGCAAAACGGCAGGTGGAACAGGGGCGCGTTCACCCAGTGGCTCACCCATTATGTCACTCAAAACGGCGGCTGGGTGGTTGCTGTGAACTCTGCAAACACGTCGCAGTTGTGTCACCTGTGTAGCTCCAAGGTCACGCACCCTACGCATAAGGTATCCATCTGCCCTAAACATGGCGCAATGGATAGGGATGTTAATGCCGCCGCGAACATTGCCGCCCGCACTGTGTCCAAGGTTGAAAAGGCTAGGAAGACCCGCGCTAAGAACCGCAAGCTACAGAAAAAGGCTTCGCTTAAGACCCCGGTTGCCCGCGAAACCCTAAAGTATCCTGGCAGGGATAGGACGAAGAACGCACCTACTCCAAAGATGGCGAAGCGAGTTGCGAGGGAGGTGAACCTTCCCATTAGCCCCGCTAGAGTCAATATGACTACCGTACTAGTGGACTGGGACGCATTCGGCATCCTGGAGACCAATCAGGCGGCTATCAATCAGGGAAATGTGGCTTACGAATGTAGGTTATGCAACCTTAGTTGATACGGTATAATGGTGGTTGAGTTTTTGGGGCGACCGTCGGTATCCTGTAGATGAGGAAAAGCTGATGGCGAGTGAAAATGGTTTTGCCGTCCTACTGATGGTGTGCTAGACTGTTCCCAATCACATGTTGTGAAGTAATCTGTTTGTTTTAAGTACCTCGGAGAAAGGAGGGTCACTCGTGGCTATGTCAGCAGTACGTGATGAAGACGCGGTTATGGTTCCGGTGGAGCCTGAGTCCGCGTCTGTTTTTGTGCCCGTAAACTCTGCCAAGGCGTTCACGGGTGACTCTTTGTATCTGCGTGCCCGCCGTGAGGCTGTGCTTGCTCATGCTGAGAATAGGCGTGAGCAGGGTGCTGGTTATAGTCCGTACAGTGTCGTGGACTCTGACGGGTGCCTACTTCCTGAGAACGTTTCTGCTGAAGATGCTTTTGGAATGTATGTTGAGCGTGAGGCGTGGGTTCTGCCGCTTGCTTATGTGCATGGTGGTTTGCCGGTGTCTGCGCGTTCTGTTTCTGCTGGTTCTGCGTTTAATGAGCAGGGCGTGTGGGAGCGTTCTTCGTTGGCGCGTGTCGTTCAGCATGTGCCCTCTCCTGTTCTCGGGTTGAGCGGCGTTGAGTTGTTGGAGATGCCTTCGGGTGTGATGGCGCGTCGTGCTTTGGCGTTTATTGCTTCGCGTGTTCTGGAGACTGGGGCACGTGAGTTTGTTGTGCCTTCTCAGCCGCGTGCTTTGGCGCGTGTCGCTGGTGTTCCGGCGCTTTCTGCTGACGGGTATCGCCGGTTTGCTGAGGTGTTCCGTATGTGCCTTGGCTTGAGGACTGCTGTTTATGACCGTGCGGCTGACGGTGGGCGTGGTGAGCTTCTTCATGCGTTCAGTGTTGGCGCGGATGTCTCTGACTCTTCGATGGGTATCATGTACAGCTTGGAGGGTAACGACTCTGGGTTCGCTGTGGTACGTGTTTCGGATGAGTTCTTTGATTACGTGAGCGGTAGCAATGTTGTGGCTATCCCTGCGTCTATGTGGGGTAGCCGAGTTGTGCGTTCTTCTGCTGTGGCGTTGGATGTTTTGGCGCTAGTTTTGGCGCGAGCTTCTGCCATGCGTGGCTCTTCTAAGGGCGGTAAGGCTTGGGTTGCTTGGTCGCATCTAGCGCGTCAGTTCGCTGTGTTCTCTTCCTCTGTGCACAAGATGCATAGTGTGTACCGTAACGCGGTGAATGCTGTGCGTTCGCTGTTCGTACTGGAAGGCTCTGAGGACGTTGTTTCTCTTGTTGGCGGTAAGGGTAAGCGTGGTTTCTCTGGTTTCATGATTCAGGCGTACCGTTCTGCCCTGAAAGTTGTGCGCCCTCACGCCGTGAAGGTGGGCGATACGCTCTCTAAGCAGGTGCGTGGCGATGTTCAGAGGGAGACTTTGAATGAGTCTGCCGCTAAGGGTGAGCAGGTCCTTATCCCTATCCGTGCACCCCGCAAAGGTAACATTTACCGTGCTGTAGACCTTGACCTGCTCTCTACCAAGATGAGCGGTAAGCTGGGCATTTACTTGCCTGCAATTAGCGAAGAATGGGAGCGTATTGTTGATACTGTTATCGACAGGTACGCCGCTTCCGCGCGCAACGGCAACCTCAAGAAGGTGAACAGCTGGCAGGCGTATGTTGAAGCGTCTATTAAGAACCAGCCCGCCCTCATGGACACCCCGAAGGAAGCGTCCACCCCTGTACGCCCCTCTCGCGCAATCCAGACCCCGAAGGTAACCGAAGACACTACTACCACCGAAAAGGCTGTCCAGGAGCCGCATGTAGCCGCTGACGGTCTACCGCGCCGCAACAGCGAGCAGACCCCGAAGACTTCCGCCGCTAAGCGTAAGGACAGCAACTTCGGTGCACCCTCACCCGTCTACATGTCCGAAGCGTTGGTGAAGAACTCCACCGTGAACACTTTCGACCTTCTCGATGAGAACTTCCTCAAGCAGTACATGAACGAAGACTGCATCATCACCCTTGATGTGGACACCCCCGAGTACTACGCATACTCTGACGCGCTACAGGCAGGAGCCGTGCCCGTAAACAACTACGAGCAGTGGAAGAAGGGCGTAAAGTTCCCCCCTGTCCGCGTGAAGCTCCCCTCCGGCGGCTACACCTACCTGAACGCCGGTAGCCGCTACACCAAGGGCGACGAATACTACTGCCGCGTCCTCCTCACCGAAGACTTCAGCAAGGACATCAAACGCACTATCTCCAACATCCGTGGAGACCGCCCTGTCACCCCCACCGAAGTTCCCGTACCCCCCGCGCCCGCCCCGGTTGCTCCTGTAGCGGCTCCTGTACCCGTAACTCAGGTAGTAGAAGCCATTCCTCCGCGCCCTGAGTCGAAAAAGGAAGAGCCTGCTCTGGTAGCTGAGCCTGCCGTACCCAAGAAGCGGAAGATTTGCTCCAACATGCCTAAGCATGTCGCTGAATCTCTCGCGCCCTGGGACAAGGTGGACGCACACTACACCTACGTAGACGCGGAAGAAACCCTCGACGGCTACCTTGCGAACTTCAACGCTGACCCGCTAGAGGCTGAAGTCATCAATGAGGCATCCCTGCCGCCTGTGGCTAACGAGGAGGAAGCGGAAGCTCGCGCCGCTATTCTGAAGTGGATTAACAACTCGAAGGACAGGAAGCCCCTACTCGATAGCATTATGAACCCCGCTCCTGAGCCTGACGACGAGTACCCCATCCTCAAGTACTAGGCAGAGGCACAGAAAACCCCACCCACGTATAGAAAGCGTGGGTGGGGTTTTCTGTTGAGCCGCGTACTGAAGGTATGCTCAGCTCAGGTTGGAGAAACACTTACGCCCCCAAACCTTAGGAAGGCTTGAGGGCGTAAGCTGTGAGAAGGCGGGGCACTCAACCCCTACCCAAACAATAGTTAAGCTATTGTCAGCTGTGTAATTATTATTCTACACTAGCTTCCCGGAATGGTCAAGACCTGACCCGGAAAAATAAGATTCACATCGTAAATCACATCCACGTTAGCGTCCGCAATAGCCTGATAGCCGCCTGCAACACCCAAACGGCTTGCAATGAGCGATAGCGTATCACCAGCAACAACCTGGTACGTGGAAGAAGCCGCAACCGGAGTCTTCACAGGGGCAACGGCAGGAGCCGGAGCCTCAGTAGCAACCGGGGCGACCGGAGCAGACTCAACAGCCGCAGTAGAAGCCGCATCTGCCGAAACAGCAGGAGCCTCAACAACAGGGGGAACTGGAGTAGCTACAGCAGGAGCCGCCGGAACGGTGGCAGGAGCCAGAGCTACCGGAGTCTGCACAGTGCTCTGAGGAGCAACTACCGTAGAAGTAGTAGCCGCCGGAGCAGACTGAACTGCACCAGAGTTAGAGTAGGTGGGGGTTGCCGCGCCAGACAAACCGTACTTGGCAGTACAAGCGGGCCATGCGCCCCAACCCTGCAAAGCTAGAAGACGCTCACCAGCTTCAATCTGAGCCTCTTTGGAAGCGGTGTGCGGAGAACCGCTCATACCTACACCATTCCAAGACTGCTGAGTGAACTGCAAACCGCCATAGAAGCCGTTACCAGTATTGATAGACCAGTTACCACCCGACTCACACTGAGCGAGCTTTTCCCACGTAGCAAGGTCAGCGGCATTAGCCGAAGGAACCGCAAGTGCCCCAACGGAAAGACCACCAAGTGCAAGAGCTACAGCGGTACGACGAATGGAAGTGTTCTTCATAATACTCCTTAGGGGTGCCCTCGCTCGCCCCGTCCCCAGGGCTCAAACGCGCCTCCGCCCGCCCCTCTTTGTTAAAGTGGGCTAAGTTTCTAGTTCAGCTTCGTGGGCGGCTCATCACCCCATCAAAATCACCTTTGAACAGTACCAGCCGTAAAGCGCGTGCTCTCAGCTAACACTAAGGTGACCATCCGGCGTGAGGGCGTGAAGAAGAACCGGGTATCTTCACCATCTAACCAAACGGTATGTGGCGAAGATACGAGTAACTGCTAGTCAAAGCGGTTACCAGAAAACATGATACCTGGGTTACCTGCTAGAGGCAACCCAGCTCTACACATATAGCAAACGCCGGAAGCTCACAGAGAACTCCCAGCGTTTGAAGGTTCAAGTTTTTTCGGTGTGTCACACGCCTACTTAGAGAGCGCCCTCATTCATTAGCAAAACGAACTGCTCCTCAGACAAAACAGGAACGCCTAGAGCCTCAGCCTTAGCCAACTTCGAGCCAGCATTAGAACCCGCAACCACATAGCTAGTACGCTTCGACACAGAGCTAGATGCCTTACCACCGCGACTAATAATAGCCTCCTTGATGCTATCGCGAGTGAATCCCCCAAACGAACCAGTAGCAACAATCGTTAGCCCCTCCAAAGCCTGAGGGATAGACTCGTCACGTTCATCAGCCATGTGCACACCACTATCCGCCCAAGCATCAACAATCTCCCTATGCCAATCAACATCGAACCAGCTAATGATTGAATCAGCAATCGTAGCACCAACACCATCCACAGCAGAAAGCCTCTCCTTACCGGCTTCACGTATCGCATCCATCGAACCGAACTCGGCGGCAAGCGCACGCGCGGCAGTAGGACCAACATACCTAATGGACAAAGCAACAAGAACGCGCCACAAAGGTCGTTCCTTCGCCTTACCCAACTCAACAATAAGATTCAACGCACTCTTCGTAGGGACAGACACCGGGTTACTGCGAGTAGGCTTAGTGAAGAAGTAAGGCTCCAACCCAACTACCGTGGACTCCCCTACGCGCCGCTCACGTAGAACCATAACATCCCGCAAATCATCAACCGTAAGGTTGAACAGGTTTGCCTCAGAGTCCAGCAGAGGCTTCACACCACCGCCCGGATTAGTGAGAGCTTTAGCCGCCTCATACCCCAAAGCATCAATGTTCAAAGCTGAACGACTTGCCGCATAGCACAGCCTCTCAGTTAATTGCGCCGGGCAAGAACGAGGGTTAGTGCATCTCAAATCCGCATCCCCCGCCTTAGCAGGCGCTAACGCTGACCCACACGAAGGGCACGTAGAAGGCATGACAAACGGACGCTCTGAACCATCACGCAGGGCAACAACAGGCGCTACAACCTCAGGAATAACATCCCCAGCCTTACGCAACACCACCGTATCACCAATCAGAACGCCCTTAGCCTTCACCACATCCTGATTATGCAGTGTCGCACGCTCAATCGTGGAACCAGACACGAACACCGGCTCCATCACCGCATACGGCGTGACACGACCAGTACGCCCAACATCAACCCTAATATCAAGAAGCTTAGTGTAGACGACTGTCGCTGGGCTTATTGGTATTGCGCACATGGTTTAATATTGATAACATTAGATACATTAACAGTAGCTTAAAGGATACCAGGTAGGAGGGCGTGTTGGCGAAGAACCAGACGTATAAAGCTTTCTCGGCGCACCCTTCTTGCGTCTTGGATTTGAACGGTGAACTACTAGATAGTACCCTAATTCTGTCCCAGCTTGGCTCTGAGGTGCGGGGCATCTCGGGTTACGCCACTTACATGGTTCGTAATGACGTGAAGCTTGGGGATGACCTAGCGCAGGTTACTGCTGTTCAGCCAGCAGTTGCGGGTCGCCGCGCGGGTGTGACCATGCCTGACTTCCTTGTGACAGGCAAGTCTGGTAGGTCACGTAAAGAGTTTCTGGTTCAGCATAACGTAGTTACAGCTTTCCGTTCATGGCAGGAGCGCATTAAAGCTACCGAGGGCACCTCTTCCAAGTACGTTTCGCAGGGCTGGAAGCGCACTGTGGATGCTTCTGCCCCGTCGTATAGCGACGGTGACTTCATTAACCTTGGCGCGGTCGATAAGCAGTATGCGGTCATTGAGAATAACCCTGTTGTGGATGGCGAAGTTGTCCTCAGGATGGTTGTTCACGGGCGCTGGTATCGCCTAATTTTCAGCTTCGATAATAAGCGTTTCACTGAGGGTAAGGTTACCCTGCCGGTTATTAAACTTGAGAATAACCAGCCTGTCTTCATCTTCTCTGTCGTTACCGATAACCCTATCGTCCAGTTTTCCGGCGACTACGTTATCGGCGTGGATGTCGGCATCAATGACTATGCTACTGTCGTGGTTCGTAACTCCACTACTGGGAAAATTGTGCACCAGACGACGCTTTCTCAGCGTGCCCATTCACTATGGAACTCTGTTCGTGCTTCTGAACGCCAGGTTCGCGCGCTGAACAAGAAGGCAGATAAGCTCCTCTATCAGCGTCAGGCTCACATGTTTGCCATAGATGAGGCAGACCTCCATCGCAAAGCCGCGTCTAGGAAGAAACGTGAACTAGCTATCCTCGCCGCGCAGGAAATCGCCTGCCTGTCACATCAGTATGATAATGCAGTCGTGGCTGTGGAAGACCTCAGCTGGGTTAGTAATACCATGCAAAATGGCAGGTGGAACAGGGGTGCTTTCGTGCAGTGGCTTACGCACTACGTTAGTCAGAACGGTGGCTGGATGGTTGCTGTGAACTCAGCGAACACGTCGCAAACCTGCCATATTTGTGGTGAGAGGGTCGCGCACCCTGAGCATAAGGTTTCCCTCTGCCCTGAACATGGGGCGATGGATAGGGATGTTAATGCCGCCGCGAATATTGCCGCCCGCGCTGTACCGAAGGTTGTGAAAGCGAGAAAGACTCGTGTAAAGAACCGAAAACTCCAGACTCAAGCACGTCTCAAGACACCCATCGCTAGGGCTTCTTTGAAGTACCCTGGACATGACAGGACTAAGCACGCGCCTACGCCAAAGAGGAAGAACCGCACTTCTAAGGGGGTGAATCTTCCCATTAGCCCCGCTAGGGTCAATCTGACCACGGTACTAGCGGACTGGGATGCATCCGGCATCTTGGAGACCTGCCAGGCGGCTATCAATCAGGGAAATGTAGCTTACGAATGTAGGCTATGTAATCTTAATTGATACTGTGAACCTCTTCCGGCGGGTACTTGTACGCAACAGCCCAGCGGGGAACCCGAGAAGTGTGACCCAATGACCTCTGCGCCGCGCAAGAGTCCACCTTCACCACAATCCCATCAATCTCATGCAACAGGTCGTGGCGACGCTCCCTCATCTCCTCAATATACGCAATGACATCATCAAAGCCACTGAATGTCCGAGTGTAGGGGCTGACCGGCAACCCCCACGAGGAAAGCAACCGATAAGCATCCGACTGCGTTTCAACCCCGAGGTTACCCAAATTGCCGACACCATGAACAAACATACTCAGAGGGCGAGTCGCCGTCACTGAGGTATCTTTCTGCCTCAACGACCCGGCGGCGGCATTACGAGGGTTAGCAAACGGGTTCTTACCCGAAGCAACCATAGACTCATTCAGCTTCACAAAATCGCTGGAAGCGATGAACACCTCGCCGCGCACTTCAAAGAACGCAGGGTGCCCATCGCCGGACAACCGCTGAGGGATAGAGCCAATGGTTCGGACGTTATGCGTCACATCTTCGCCGGTAACCCCATCGCCACGTGTAGCCGCCCTCACCAACACCCCGTCACGATAGGTGAGACTGACCGCCAAACCATCAATTTTAACCTCAGCAAGCCAAATATGGTCGGCGCTATCTGGTAGGGAGGACTCTACACGACGAACCCAGCCCTTCAACTCATCAAATGAGAAGACATCCTCCAAGGAATACATCCGAGAAGTGTGCTTCACAGGCGCAAAAGCCGAAGATACCTCGCCTCCGACCTGACGAGTAGGCGAATCGTCTCTTATCAGGGTTGGGTATGCCGCCTCAAATTCCTCCAGGCGGCGATACAGGGCATCGTAATCGGCATCCGACATCACCGGCGCGTCATCCATATAATAGGCACGCCTAGCCGCCTCTACCACCTCAACAATATGCTTATACTCACTGCGTACAGCGTCCATCGCAACATCATCACCGAACATCTATCCTAGAAACCTCCTTCATAAATGCTGATGGTTCCCCGGCACTCCTAAAAGCACCAGGGAACCATCACAAAACAATACTAGCTCAATACTCCAGCAGTAACCCTGTCTACCCAACCAGAGCCAGAGAAGGCACCGGCGGGCAACCCGCAAGCAGACTCCAACGCGCGAGCATACTCACGCCCCCTCAGCCTGGCAGACCGTGCGACATGAAGCATAGCCTGCACATCATTACGGGAATACGCCGCCCGCATCTTACGAACACACATCTCCACATAATCATTAACATTGGGCTTCGGCGGCTCCACCCTAAAATCAAGCACCCTCACAAGCTCACAAGGAACCGGCGAACCTACCTGACCAGTAAACGTCTTCATCACATGCCAAGCATCTACAGCCCACACCTGAGCCGTAGAGCCATCAGGAAGCTTCACCGGCACCTTCTTAGCGAAGCCACGGTCAATAACCCACTGACGCGGCTTCCCCAACTTCCGTTCCCGAGAACCACGCGGCTGTTCACGGTCAATATGGAACCACCAACCACCATCAGCCATAAGCGCCCTAAAAGCCCCCGGCGACAAGTGAAAATAAGGTGCAATCATATGGGGCAACACAAATACGCCAGGCTTAACATTCGCAGGAATGGTCTGGTTCACTGGAATACGCTTCACATACACCGGCGAGTTTACTTGCAGAACACGCAACAGCTCCTTCATGTTCCACAACTGCTGGCGGTCACAGAAAGCAACAATCTGAGAACGACTCATCTTCTCAGTCGTCTTACCGCCCGCAAGGTAACCGCCACGGGTTAGTGCGGCAAGAACCTCATCTCGCCCAATGTTGAAGCCAGTGACCGCCTGCTGAGGCGGCAAATACATCGGCTTAGCCCCCGAAGTGTGCAAAGCAATCGGCGCAGGAAGGGTCTTCACCTGCAACTCACGCTGAGACTTAGTGCGCATATGGAATCTCCTCAATGTCTTTAATGATGGGTTATGGTCAGCTTCCAAACAAACCCCCCACATTTACAGACAATGGGACATTCACCAACCGCCGGTATCTACGAGGTCTTGCTAGAAGAAAATACTCCCTCAATTATCGCATAAACCAGCTTGGAAAGCACACTAATCAGCAAGAAGACAGGAATGAGGACACCAGAGACCAGCGAAGTCATCACCACACCCAAAACGGTCTGGACAGGCGACTCAAAAGCCACCGCCCCATACCCATGCGACTTCACCTCACGAGCACGCTTCCACCACAGCCACAACCCACTCAGAAACCTCACCAGCAAAGCAGAACAAGGAATCCCCCAAATGATACCCCTAAAGCCAACAACAACAGCAGTCATATGCTCAGGCACCCCTTCAGGGAACAACGAAGTTACAGCCCAGGCGGTGATACTAGGCGCGGAAAACCACCACCCCAAAGCAACAATCAAAGAAGCTAAGAGCGAGACCCACCAGATAGGCACAGCCCTATAACTAGAAACCCACGGCATCGAACGAGGATTCTCAGCAGACAGAGCATCAAACGCAATACTGTACGAGCCGCCCTTCAAAAGCTCCATGATAGGCGGGCGAGGTATCGAAGCGCCATCGTTATCAACAACCGCCAACCTACCCGAAATCTTCTCCAACTCAGGCGGCTCACCAGGTAACCTGCCGCCATTAGTAGACGTACCCTGCCCTGCCGCCGTATTGCCCTGCTGAGGCGTAGCACCCTGATAAGCCTGACCCTGCGTGCCCTGACCAACGATTACCGGCGGAGCAACTGTCTTCTTCATCGTCAGGGCAGACATTAGACTAGGCGGCTGTACACCAGGAGTCGCCTTCTTCGCCTTAGACTCACGCTTAGCCTGCTTCTTCTCAGCCTTCGCCAAAATAGCAGACATATCCTCAGCAGACTTATCCTCACCCCAAATGTCAGCATCCGGCTTACGCGAAGCAAAACGGCACATAGGGCAAGAGGAACCGTCACGCACATCCCACCAATGCAGAGGCGACACAGAGCACTGCTTTAAATTCACGTACCCGTCCGCATCACGCGCGAACAGCCCATCGAAAACCTCGATAACAGCATCAAACGTGGGGCGCTTCGCAGGGTCACCTGAAAGCCCCGCCCCAATCAAAGCATGAACCCTACTAGGGATAGCCTCATACTCCAAGTCATCAAGCTTTGAAAAGCCACGCGGCAACTTCGGAACAAAAGTCGGATACACACCCAAGTCGATAAGCTCGGTCACGTCCTTATGCTCACCTTTGTAATTACAAGCCGTGGGGTGCGCACGCCCCATCAATGCATTAAAGAGCATCACAACGAACGCATACATATCCGTAGCGACAGTACGACGGTTACGCTCCTCCGCATAACTGCCTTTACTAATCTCCGGCGCTGTAAACTCAGGCTTGCCAACTACACAAGGGTAGACAGTATTCCCTTCGCTAATCTGAACACTATCAGCGTCCACAATGTGGACAGTAGCGTCTTTCGCAACCAGCACATTAGACTCATTCACATCGCCAACCATATGCCCGGCGGTGTGCACAGCGTCAATAGCCACAGCAAGATTTCTAGCCATTAGCAAGGCGTGCATGACAGACCATTCAGGGAAACGCTTACGCCTATGGCGAGTATGGGCAACCTCCATAAAGCTACGGTAAACATCCATCTGAAGCTTCTTCATCAAGAAGCCCGCAAATTTACCCTCAGAATCATAAAGGTTCCCCAAATTCCACACAATCGAATCTGTCTGCGGAACACTACTGACCATCGCCAAACACTTAGCTTCACGTGCCGCACGTTTACTCTCGTCCTGATGGTAAACCTTGCCCACCAAATCGCCAGCAGAACCCAACACAGACGAACCTACCGAAGCCACCCCATAAACAGAGCCTTCGCCGCCACGCCCAAGCGGTGAATCCTCCAGGCGGACAGGGAAAGAACTCCCATCCGCCAAACGGACAGTATAGTTAGCCACAAATCACTCCAAAATACGAGAAACAAAACAAAGGGTGCCCACCCCGCCTACCAGATAGGCAGACCAGGCAGGCACCCTCCCAAAACACTAATCGTCCAGCTTCAACCTGAAGCCGTCAATGAACCCATAGTCACCAGGGACAATGACGAACTCATCAGACTCAGCTACCATACTCAAGCCACCCGCAGGCGGCTTATTCAAGCAACCAGCCATAACGAACGTCGTATCATCGTCCAAATACTTCTCACGTTCAAGATGCGCCAAGAAATCATCCGTATGAGTAGGCGAAAAAAGCACCAAATACAGAGGCGGCTCACCCGCCGCCCCCTCACGGAACAACGAATCCTCAAGCACCTCATCAGACTCAGCCGTAGCCGCCTTCACCAAAGGATTCTTCATCCCATCCGAAGCAACCATGCACCACGTAGCATTAGTACCACAAGAAGCAATCACACGCGGGTCATCCGACGTAGTAAACGTAGTAATGTTCGGGGCATCCCACATCTCAACATGCGACTGATACTTAGGGGTGGAGCCTGCATAATCACCCGCGAGGACGAACGCATCGCCAAGTGTCACATAGGCGAAGACACCCTCGCAAAGAAGTGCCGCCGCCACAGTGCAACCCATCTTGGCAGAATCCTTCGCCGCCCACACGGTATTCATTGCAACCGACAATACCGATAGAAGCTCATCACGTAGCTTCAGCGCGTCAGCCTCACTCTCATCCGAAAGAGTGAAACGCTCCAGCACAGAACGCCCCTCAGAAACAATCGTGTCAGCAACTAGCCGAGCCCCTTCGCGGGACTTCGGCAAAGACCCCGCGCCGTCACAAGTAACAATAACGGCTCGACCAGCCTCATCATGCCAAGAACCATAAGCGTCCTGGTTGGTATCGTTGTCATGGTATACAGGCTTAGGGACAGACCTGCCCGAAATTAAACACCAGTCGTACAGAAAAGAATCAGTCACAGACCGCGCCTTCCAAAATCAATCTCCAAAAACAGTTTAAGATGAGGATACCTTATGCCCCTGGCATAACCCAACCAGAAGCATCCGGGAAGGTCACCGATTCCGTAGTGCGAGACGCAGAGCGCTTCTGCATAGACTCAGAAACCCACTTAAAGAACTCAATCATATTCCCAGGGTTCAAAGCCACAGGCGGGACAGGTGCGGTGGGGTAGATAGATAGCGACTCTCGAATCTCAGCATCATACTTCTCCGAACCAGTCGAAATATAGATAGGAATGAACGTCCACTTACCATTAGGCGCAACCCTATCCCTCAACGCAGAGATAGCCGCCTGACGCATCGTAACATCAGTATCATAAACATCGTTATCGTCGTTACTCTGACCATCAGTGATAAGGAAAATCATAGGGGCATAATGGGGGACGCTGTTGCCGTAATGCTTCAGCCTCTCCTCGATAGCATCAACAGCCGCGAGAATTGCCTTATTGGTCGAGGTGTACCCCATATCCTTAAAGTCAAGCTTATTAAACTTAGCCTCTTCCTGGGTAGCGCTATCGCACTCGCCGGGGGTGGCAAACATCGTGGCAGGCGCTACATCAGTGCCGTACATGATGTACGACATATCGGCACGCTCTGAAGCAACTACATCCTCCAAGAGTTCCATCTGCAACAGCTCATGACCGCGCTTCAACTCGTCAATCATCGGGTAATCACCCATGAACATAGAACGAGAGCAATCGTAAATCATCACCACAGGGCAACGCGGGTCACGGTTCTTCACGAACTGCTTCCGGGCAATCTCCACCTTATCATTCGCATCAAGCAGAGCAATCTGTTCGTGTGCCATAAAGAAAACCACCTAACGGTCTAAAGAAGATACTCTCTAAAGACATAGCGTAGGTGGCTCTTATCTGCCTGGAAACTACCGGCTAGAGCTCCTACTAGACGTGGGCTTCGCCGTAGCGGTAGCGCTGGCAGAAGGTTTATTGTTCGGTGTAGCTGTAGACGTTGAGCGGGTAGCGGCAGGAGCCGGAGCCGCCGTCGCCCTACTAATAGGAGCTACAGCAGAATTATTAGAGCTAACACTCTTCTCAGAGTTATTATTCGCCGCAACAGCCGGTGTAGCCTCCACAGGCGGCGCAACAGCCGGATTAGTAGTTACGGCAGGAGCCGGAGCCGAGGCAGTCTCAGGTGGCGTTACAGCTTCCGTAGAAGGTGCAGTCTCCGGGACGGTAGATACTGTAGGTTGAGGAGTCGGGGTAGCCGTCTCCGTCACCGTAGCAGGAATTTCCGTCACAACAGGCTTCCGAACACCCTCAGACGGGGACGGAGTAGGCTTCGGATAGCTCCCCTCAACCGGGGTACCCTCAACCACAAGGTTAAACTCATAATTGAAAAGGAACGTTGAGGAAGCCTCCTGAGTACCATCAGTTCCCACCGAACTGCCGGAACAAGTAATGAAGTAAGCTTTCTTATCCCCATCCTTGCGCCACAGCTCAGAATGAGATGCCAAGTCCTCCTGCTTCACAAGATACATGCCAGTTACCACGAACTCGTGGCGGTCGCCATGCTCATCATTCATGTAAATGTGCGCACACTTATCAAGACGATGCAGATACCCCCACGGCGACAAAGACCCATCATTAAGGTTGATATGCCCAGCAAGGATTGAAGCGCCAGAATTAGAGCTTAACGGGGAACCAGACGCATACCAAATGCCATTCGGCGCGGCAGGCAAAGTAACATTATTGTTACTGAAACCAGAGGGCGTAACCTGAGCACCCTGAACAACCTGCGTTCGAGTCCTCAACGAAGGAGCCCACCAACCAGCCGCCCTATTCCCAACACTCTTAGGGGCATCAGCAGACGACCCGTTCACGCCCGCCGGATACAGCGGGCACGACTCATTCTTAAACTCAGCGGAAGGCTTCGGAGCATACAGCAAACCGCCGTCAGTGACACCCATACTATCAGCGCCAGCATAGGTGACAACACCGCCATGCCCGTCATCACCCTTAATCTGAGCCTTAATTCCAAAGAAATCATCCAAGCCGCTGTACATCCCATCAGCCGCCGACCCGACAGCGCCATAAGTGCGCGTCAAATAGGTAGCATCACCCAAATGAACACCCCACCCGGTGAAGAAGAGCGCAGACCCTACACAGCCAGCAATAGCCGAAGAAACGACCGACTTACGCTTCCACCACACCGGCTTCTGCTCATCAGCTTCCTTATCAACGGCAACCTCACCCTCAACAGGCTTCACTCGCCATGCACGAAAATCTTTCACTCTCATCACCTCATAAAACAGCGTACTACCAACAAAGAAAGCACCTGCTTCCTGTCACTCAACTAAGCGAAGGAAGCAGGTGCTTCACCAAAACAACTAGTCACGCTTACGGTTCTTCAGCTTAGAAACACCCATAAGAGTACCAGCCAGAACCAGTGAACCGCCAGCCAAACCCAGCGGAATAGCCGCAGGAGTAATACCCGTCACAGGCAGATTAGCGACACCAGCGGCACCAGTACGCAAAGTCTGACCCTTCACACTATTCACCCCCGAAGTGGAAGACTTAGCAGTAGGAGAAGTTGCGCTCGCATTAGACACCGCAACCTTAGGAGCGGCAGAAACCACCGGCTCACCAGTAGTCGTCACCGTCGAACCCAAAGTACTCTCAACAACCTCACCCGAAGAAGTAGTAGTCACAGCGCCACCATCCTCAAACGTGGTAACAGTATTGCCAGTCTGAGCATCGGTCTTAATGTCTGCCACCTGTGCAGTACTCACAACACGACCAGCGGCATCATGGCGAGTAGCATTATCATCAGGAACCGCCAAAGGAGCCGGAGCCTTATAGACAGCATTCGCCTTAGCAGAAACCTCCTCAGCCGTCACAGGGGCAACAGCCTCAGACTTCTTCTCCTCTACAGGAGCAGGGGTAGCATCCCCACTCTTCTCAGGGGCAGGAGTGGTAGCGTCATCTGAGGGCTTAGGACTCTCCGGCGAAGGGGAAGGAGCAGGCTCATCAGTCTTCTCAGGAGTAGGTTCAGGGGTAGGCTCCGGCGTGGGCTCAGGAGCCGGAGCAGGAGGAGCAGGAACATCCTGAACAACGCTCAGACGCGCCTCACCACCAGAAATCAAATTCGGAACATACCAGTAGTCCTTATCCGCCTCTACCAGCTCGGCAGGAGCAATATTACTCTCAACCAAAGCAGAACCCTTAGCAATCTCGCCAGAGTTAGCACCTGAAGTCGAACCAAACGTTGCACCCTCAGGCAGGTTACCCCTCAGACTATCCAGAGAGACCCACGTGTGATTACTTACCGTGTCCGACGTATTCACTAGGACAATATCCGTATAGGCGCTACCTGAGGAAGCCTGCGCCCTCTCTATACGGAAACGAGCATCCAGCGCCGAAGAATAAACCACGCCGCCGTCAGTCTCAGCGGCATACGGGGCGAGCGCCCCACCAGCAACAGCGCCAGCAGTCTCAGACTCAGCCGCCGGAGCAACAGCCGCCGGTGGGGTAGCATCAAGCTCATCAGCAATCAACGGAGCCAGCGGGGAACCAGCAATAACAGCCAAAGCAACCGTAGCGCCAGCCTTCTTAGAAATACCCAAAACAAAACCTCCATTTAGTCGGGTAAGCATTAGCAAAAACGAAACCCCACCCAAAGATGCATTGAGCACCTACAGGTAAAGGTTATAGAACCTATATAGCGGGCGGCGGCTTACGCGGCGACAGTAGCAGGGTAGTCACTATCACCAAGCCATCTATCGATAAACTCCGGCGAAGCAAAGAAGCCCGCAGTATCATAAAGCTTGCCGTTAATGTAGATAAACCCCGCAGAGCTAGAAGATTCTGCGATAAAGTCGTCAATAGAGCACATATTAAAACCTCCTATGATGCTTATAGCTAAGTAAAGCCGCCATTTAGTCGGCAGTCAAAGGCGCAATATGAGGAACAATGTCCGGCTGACCAGCGGCAACCTCCGCACCCTTACCGCTATGCGGCTGGAACTGAGGGCACATCTTCGCCAAAGGACACCACGAGCAGAGGAACGACGGCGCAAACGGGAATACCCCCGAAGAAGCCAGCTCATCCACCTTCTCATCAGCCGTAGAATAAGCCTCCTTAACCCACGAATCAAAAGCAACAGCCTCATCTGAAGGGTTTTCCACCGAAGAAAGTAACGGAGGAACCGGCGCTACATTCAACGCATCATCCACAGCGGGGAACAGCAACTCAGCCTGAGTAGCGCCCAGCCCGTTCTGTTCAGCAAGAACCAAATAGCTGTACTGCTGAAAAGCCTCGCGGAAACCATCAGGGATACTCCAAGACTCCAAGCCCTCACGTGACACAGTGACCTCAGGAAGACGAGGGATAGTCTTACCCGCATTCTTGCCAGAACGCTTAGTGATAGACAGATTATAGGGCTTCATCTTCGAGCCTGTCTTATAATCCTGCACGACAACAGACCCATCCGGGGCAACCGCAATACGGTCAATGATACCGAAAGTTTCTCGCTTAGCACCGCCAATCGAGCCAGAAATGGGCACCTCCAACGGAAGCTTCCCATCAGGCATCTCAAAAAGAACCGTATCAGCCGGAGACTCAGGGGACTGCCCAGGGCGGCGGAAACTAAACGCCTTCTCCACCGTCTCAGAAAGCCACTTAATCTGCTCAGGGTCACCTGAGATAAGCTCATACTTCCGACTTGAAAGCACTTCCTCAGCAAACTTCTTAGCCCGCTCAGTAGTGCGCTCTTCAGCAGGAAGCGCCATCAACTTCTCGAACACCTCATGGAAAGCACTACCACGCTTCATCTCAGCAGAATCAGTATCCAGCCCAAAAGCCCATGAGAAGCGCTTCACCGCGAAGCTACCCAAACATCCATACAGTGACATGACCAGTGACGGAGACAGCTTCGCATTAGCCAAACGCCTCAACAAGTCAGCATCCTCAATCACCAAAGCGTCACGAGTCATCACAGCCTTAACCTCCCCCACCTCAGGTGAAACAGCAGGGGTAGGGTTACTGGAACCTGACGCGCGCGCAAGCACCTCCAGGCGGCGCAACAAATTAGACCTCAAAACATCACGCGGCGATGAGCAACCGCCCACCCCCGGCGCAAACAGCGACGGCAAAGGTGCAGAAAGCTCAGCCTGAGACAATGCCCGCCCACTCAACAGCGAATCACCCAACTGAGTTGCCAACGGTGGGCGGTCAGCCACGAACTTCAAAACCCTACCTTGAGAATCAGACAGCATACAATAAACTCCAAATAAAGATAATGGGCTCAGCACCCATAAAGTACTGAACCCATTATACCAACAAACCAATTTAAGGTCACGCAGTCAATATCACCAAAGCACTAGCAAGGTTATACAACATATGCGCCACCAGACTAGGAACTAGCGAGCCAGAGAACCAGCGAGCCACGCCGAAAAGAACGCCGATGAATGCAAGCACCCAGAACTTCGCCAAATCCACTAGCGTCAAACTAGAAGCCAAATCGAAATGCATCGCGGCAAACAGCAACCCCTGCGTAAGAACCGCAAACACTGTCGAAGCCCCCACCGAGACGAGACCCTTCAATATGTACCCGCGCCACACTATCTCCTCAAGGAGTGGGCCAACCACTACAAGTATGAGCACCTGAACCGGAATCGCCAAAGCCAGCAGAGAAGCCGTACTCGGAGAAGGTGTCCCTGCAAGCTCAGGATGAAGCCAATAAAACAAACTCATCCCAAGCCATGCCACACCCAAAGCTACAGCCCCAACAAGAACACCCAGCACAACATTGCGGACACTGAAATCGAACCACCGGAAATCATGGTCATCCCTCAGCGCATACTTCCTAATAAACGTAGAATTATGCGCCAAGACATGCGCAACACCTACTAGCGCGAAACATGCGGCATACACCACAAGCGCAATACCGTCAGACCCACCAGGGTAAGCCACAGTGAAACAGCCCGCCAAAACACCCAAAGTTGCCGCCACATGCAACGACAACACTAGCATCCAAGAAGCACCCCAATACGACTGGTGCATCCACGGAAACAAAATCTCTCGCCACGTAACCCTACCAACAGGAAGGGCATCTTTACTATCAGTTACACTCATGCAAGAAGTATAGCTAGAACACCCAGAAAGAGCCCCAAAAAGGTGCACTCAGTGGTGCCACGGTGGTACAATTGATATGTGCGTTAAACCCGCTAACACCTCACGGCATCACCCTAAGAGTTAGCGGCAGAAAGCACAACAAAGCAACCTCACGAAAGGAACCCACTCCATATGGCAAAGGCACCCAAGCACACCACTGCCCCCACCAAGCAGGAACCCGGCGAAGGTAGAAATAAAGCCCTTGAAGCTGTCATGGGGCAGATTGAGAAGAGCTATGGCAAGGGCGCTATTATGCGTCTCGACCAGAACGTAAACCGTGTCGAAGCTATTAGTACCGGCGCACCCTCACTTGACGCGGCACTAGGTATTGGTGGCATCCCCAAGGGACGAGTTATCGAAATTTACGGTCCCGAGTCCTCCGGTAAGACCACCGTTGCACTCCAAGCAATCGCCAACGTCCAGAAAGCAGGCGGCGTAGCGGCGTTCATCGACGCAGAGCACGCACTTGACCCCATCTACGCCGCAAAGCTAGGCGTAGACATCGACAACCTCCTCGTCTCCCAGCCTGACACTGGCGAGCAGGCTTTGGAAATTATGGACATGCTCGTCGGCTCCGGCGCAGTGGAAATTGTTGTCCTCGACTCCGTAGCCGCCCTCGTCCCCCGCGCCGAAATCGAAGGTGATATGGGCGACTCGCACGTCGGTCTACAGGCACGCCTCATGAGCCAGGCACTACGCAAGATTACTGGTCGCCTCAACGCAACCGGCACCACCGCAATCTTCATCAACCAGCTACGCGAGAAAATTGGCGTGTTCTTCGGCTCGCCCGAAACCACCACCGGCGGTAAGGCACTGAAGTTCTACGCATCTGTCCGAATCGACATCCGCCGCATTGAAACCCTCAAGGACGGCGCGAACCCCATCGGTAACCGTACCCGCGCCAAGATTGTGAAGAACAAGATGGCTCCGCCGTTCAAGCAGGCAGAGTTTGACATCATGTATGGTGAAGGCGTATCAGCCATCTCCAGCATCGCTGACCTTGCCGTTGAATACAACATCGTGAAGAAGGGTGGTGCATGGTTTAGGTACCCGCCCAACTCAGATGAGCCCATCCTGAACATTAACGCAAGGTCTAACTTCATCAAGGAGCTCTCTAAGCCCGAGAACTACGAGACTCTGTTGGAGATTGGCAATCAGGTCGCCGCTAAAATTCTCCCAGACCAAGACTATGTGCTATACGCCCGCCAGTTCGAAGAGCCAGTCATCGACTACCACCCGGACACCTACACTCCTCCCGCCCACGCAACCTCCGCTGTAGCAGATACGGCGGAAGAAGGATTTACTGAGGGCTTCCTCGACATCGACTAGCGTATCCTCGCAACAGCTTAAGCGCGCTACAGGCAAAGATAGATATACCAATTAAGGTCATTCTTTACCTGTAGCGCGCTTCGCTACAGCCTCCACCACGAAAGAGAAAAGGGGAACCTGTGACACTGCAAACAATTGACATCGACCGCATCCGAAAGAAGCTCTCCAAGAAGGACGCACCCACACAGAGCATCATCGAACAGCTGGACGCGCTAGGCGCAGACCCCGAAACCATTATCAGTGTCGTGGAAGACCTCACCTCTGAAGGATACCTAGACGATAGGCGCTACGCTGAGGAAGCCTTCTACAGCGACCAGAGGAAAGGCAAATCATCTCTGCACACCTCAATGAGACTTGCCTCCGAAGGTATCCCTCCAACTATCATCGAGGAGGTCTCTAAAGCACTAAACACCCAAGAGGTAGACGCTGAGAACGTCGTAAACCTCGCCGCGAAGTTCCTCAATCAGGAGCTAAACAAGAGCGAAGGTCAGGCAGAATGGCAACCCGATAAAGCCGTTCAGCGGATACTAGGGAAGCTTGCCCGCCGTGGATACGACGAAGCAACAGCTGTTGAAGCTATTCGACAAGCCCAGCAGTCGCTCTAGCCCAGCGAATAAACCATAAAGCAATTGGTGAGGCACCCTGTCAAGAAACTATTCTTGATGGGGTGCCTCACCAATTCTGCATCTTACCGTGGCAGTCGGAACACCTCAGTGGCTACTACTCCATACCGCGAGAACCATGCTCACTAATGTACTCCATGTCCTCGCCCCATTCAGACATGACAACCTCATCTTCATCAACCTTCTCACCGAAGACAAGGGTCTGAGCGTTACCCTCAGCGTCAGTTTCGCCAGTGTGAACAATGGTCTGCCCGTCCACGACTTCCTGCGTAACATTGTGAGCATCTGCGTTCTGGGCGTTCTGGCTTAGCCAGTTATCGATAAACTCCGGCGCGGCAAAGAAGCCTTGGAAATCATACAGCTTACCGTTAAGGTAAACCATACCTCTACCCTTGACGTTCGGGTCAATCATCGTGCCAGCACCAGACTCCAACGTCATAGCACTAGCCGCCGAAGTCAAGACACCCGCCGCAATACGGCACATGAAGTTCGAACGAATTTCACCAGAGATAATCTTCGCATCCGGTCTCTGCATAGCTAGGACCAGGTGAACACCAGCCGCACGACCAAGACGCGCAATAGAACCGATAAGAGTAAGCGCTTCACCCTTAAGAAGGTCATCTGCCTTACCCTCGTCAGTCTTAACGCCAGTAGGTGAAAGAAGCTCAGCCGCCTCATCGACCATCACCATCACACGCTGACGGGAACCGCCGTCTTCAAGTTCTGGCAAGTCAATGTAGTTCTGAACACCATGACGCTCCATCAGCTCATAGCGTTGCATCATGGTCTGTTGCGCAAACCTAAGAACCGTCAGCGCATCTTCCAGCGTGGTAGCGATACCCAGCACCACAGGGACGTAAGGGCGGTAGACCGAAAGTTCAACCTTCTTGAGGTCAATACCCAAGAAGCGCCAAGCATCCGGGCGCATAATGCACTGGAAAACGAAGTTCCTCTGAAGGACGCTGTTGTGCGTAACAATAGACACACCATCGTCGCCACCAGAGCGATACAGCTTCTTCTTAGAACCTACGACAAAGCATCTTGACGGTACTGGCTCAACTTCTTCAATACTGGCTATCTGCATAAAACCTCCGCCAAGCTTAGGTGCGCAATAATCTTCAAATCAGTTCACACCACACCCCGAAACTTCCAAACGTTTCACAATACGAAGCCAGCTGTAGAGCCAAGCAGAGGAAGAAGGCAAACAAAAATGGGTGTGGCGACGGTAAAACACCGCCACCACACCCATAGCAAAGATGTGTAGCTAAATAGCCAGCGTTCCCAACAGGAAGACTGTTAGGAGTCGAAGATAAGCTCTACTCCCGCCGCTATGCCAAGACGGGTAATAGTTCCGATAACGCGGACAGCTTCCGCCTCTAGCGAACCTTCTTCAAAGTCAGACTCGACAACCGGAGCGACATCCCAAAGGGCACGTGGCAATACCACCCTAAGTCGAGTATGTTTGCCGTTCGCAATAGCTGACGCAGGTAGGTCACTCCATCTATCCACGTGGTTAGATTCCATTATTATGTAGCGCTGGAAGATTGTCTCTTCTACGAAGCGAAGCAAGTCAAGCTCACTCTCAAGCACACGGAACTTACGCTCAGATGCAGGCATGTAAGGAACACCATCATCCGCATCAAGGTCGTTCCCTAGAAAACGTCGCCACGCCTCCCTATTAACTAGCAAATAGAAATTGAGCGGCGGTTCCCCGGCGGCGGGGTAAGGGCGTGCCTCCAAGTGAATATTACGACTTGCGCAGTTATCTTCCATATAAGCCGAAGACATACTGTACTCCTTAAAAAGTGCCTTCATCAGATTGCGGGTCAGTAAAGCTATACCATGAGGGCATAATTGGTAGAATTAACTCTATCTCCGCCGGTTCCCCGAGACGCGCAATAGACCCAATGATGCGGATAGCCTCCGCCTCATTCGAGCCTTCCTCAACCTCATCGACGTTAGGCTTACTTAACGCCTGCGCGGTCGAAGGCGACAACTCCAACCTAAGCCGAGTGTTCTTACCATCTGGAAGAGCCGACCCCGGAATATCCTTATATTCGTGGACGGAGAACTCCTCCATCATCTTGTAACGCTCCATCATCGTCTGTAGCGCAAACCTAAGCACCTTAAGGTCATCCTCAGACACCTCAAAACGTTCACGCTTAGATGCAGGCGCATAAGAAGCCTTCTCAACCTTCTTGAGGTCAATGCCCAAGAACTCCCAGTTTGCCGGGCGCATGATGTGCTGGTAGACGAAGTTCTTATCCAGGATATTGTTGCCCGTTACCGTAGGCACAGATTCACTGGTAGTGCAGTCGCCACAGTTAGAAGGGCTGGAAGATGAAGTCATAATGTACTCCTCAAAGTTATTGTGTGTATTGTGCGGAAAGGTGTGTGACGGCAGTAGTAGGTACTGCCGTCACACACCTCAAATCTAGGTTAGTCAAGCAGGGAGCTGACGAGGCTCACCTTCTCATTCAAAGCGGGGAAAGTAATCGCAAGAATCTGCGGAACATCCAAATAGCGCCCCACCAGACCCGCGAAACGGGTATCCTCCTGAACAAGCTGAGGGTTATACGCCTCCAGTGCATCAATATAAGCCTTAACAGGCTTACTCAGTGAAGCCAACTGCTTAGGCGGAACGTTCGTCACATCAGTTTCACCCTCAGGCAAATCACCAGCAGTGTACAGGCGGTACTGTGCGCTCGAAGTGCTCTGACCGAAGCCCTGAGCCTTCGCCTCATCAACCTCAGTGATGAACCACGCAGAGCTAGGCTCATGCTCACGCAAGATGTCCTGAAGCTCAAGGATAAGACGAACCTGACGAGCCTGCTCCTCAACAAGAGCCAAAGCCTCAAGCATGGATTCCACATGCACCATGTCAGAAGACTTCACGATGAAAGACGAAGTGCTCTTCGACCATTCAACGTTAATGAACGCGCTAGGAACCTTACGGACAGCCTGCGAAATGAGGGTATCCTTCTTCTTCAGGTCAGGATTGCCGCGCAGACCCATCCACTCGGAAGCCTGCAAGAACCCCTCAGGGGAGCCTTCAGCAATGAAGCTGAAGTTCTTCTGCAACCAGCCGCGCACCTTCTCGTAGTTAGCCTCATTGCGGATAGGTGAGTAAAGACTCATTAGGTTTTCTCCTTAAAAATAGTGAACACAGTCCATAGTTTCTATAGCGGGAAACAGGGTTATTGGAAGCCTGCCAGCTTATCCCCAAAGAACTCACTAGCGCGGGTTCGCTTCTTCACAGGCGTGCGGGCAACCAGCGTGACTAGCCCAACATCAATATACCCCTTCTCGCTTTCAGGAAGCTCACTATAGAACTTGTCCAGAATCTTAGTGAAGCGCGGCGCGTCGATAGGCTTAAAGTCGGACTCATGCCACTCATCAACCATCAAGAACCTCACCGCCCCAGGGATGTACTCTGGCTCATCCGGGTTCATCCCATTATGCTCAGGGTTCTTCACATCCTTAGGATGTATGTTCACAATGCCGCGAACATACCCACGCTTCTTGCCGCCAATGTACTTCTGCCAGAGATACATTGCCTGCTTCATGCGCACATACCTAGGGTACTTCTGCCCCGGCACGACGATAGAGTAGTTACTCTTATTCGTCTTAGGATTCTTCTTCTTAAATGAGTATACAGCACGAGGGTCATTCAAATCCACCCCCGCTTTCCACATTTTCGAGTCGATAATCCACACCTGCGAACCAACCACGAGCACATGGTCAGTATCCGGCGAATCCACGACACCCAACTCCTCATCCGGGGAGCTGATGCTCTTCTGCTCCTCCGCCAATTCCTCAGGTGACTCCTCATTCAGGGGGACAATTTCAATCTCAGTCTTGACATCATCACCTTCTTTGCGGGGAATCGACACAGAATGACAAATCACCACATCCGGCTTATCATCAGCCCACTGCGCTAAAGCCTTGGCGGTCAGCTCTTCACCTTCGATACCGGCTTTAATCTTGCCGGTATTCGACGGTGAGTTCTTCCAATTCTTAGGCGGAAACTCTAGCGTGTTGTACAAGCTAGTTGCAGGTACGCCGAAGGTTCTAATCGCCGCCTTCGCGCCAGGCTTCGACAAGTCGGCATCCTCCGGTATGTTCTTAAGATGCTCAACCACCGCTTCTACGCGCGCCTCCGCTTTACGTGCTCGCGTTGCGCCAATGTGGTCAAAGTATCCCTCCGGCGGCATCAATAGCGGCGCATAAATTTCAGGGTTTTCACTAGGTACTAGCCCAGGGTCTATTTCCTGTGGCTCTTCGTGGCTCTTCTCGAACTGGGCAAATGCCTCTTCAAAGCTAATGGGTGACATTTACACCTCCTCACTCTCAATAGTCAGCTCAGTAAAGGACATTGCGCCCTTACCAGACATGTCAGCGTCACAACTCAGGGGTATCTGAACCTCGGCCCCCGCCTTCACTGCATCAGCACGGAAAGTGCAAGTACCCAAGTCTGACTTACTGAACCAGCTCAAAGGGTTGTACGCCTCGGAACCTGAAGCATGTACAGACCCATAAACACGGTGAGCATTCGTACTACCTTCGTTCTTGAGCACAACATAGTAGCCGCCGTCCTTACGCGCCACCCCCGTAACGGTAACCTTGCCATTATCTGCAAGCTCAACAGTAGAAGAACCAGACGGGTTGAAGACCCTATCGCCAGTAATCTGACCGTTAATGAAACCACCTAGCAGAAAAACGAGTATAGCCAACGCTACCCCTGCCATACCGCGACCAGTTGGGGTGCCGGGGACTGACTTCTTAAAGAGCCTGCCTAGGAGCGGTATTTTACCACCCTTCTGTAGGACACCTGCAACCGCATCTAGGGCACGCAAGAAGAACGCCTTCACGCCACCACTAGACCCCTTGGAAGACCCCTTCACAGCATCATCTGCCCCTATTTGCTCAGGTGGCGCAGTAGTTGAGGGTTCTCCCTCAGGCTCATCCGCTAAAGGTTCGGCAAAGTCCTCATCAGCCGATATGCCCTCGTTTACCTCTTCCCAGCGGATGAAGTCGTCCGGCTGAAGACTCTCCATCGCCTCACTCTCGCTGAGGTCTTGTAGGAAAGTGTCAGCCCAGCCAAAATATTCCCCATCTGCGTCCTTGAGCACGTATGCGCCATCTGCATCTCGTGCAATGTCATCAGGGGGTGTTTCGTCTAGGTCATTATCGGGCGCATCTTCAAAGTCGTCATCGAAGATGTCTTCCCAGCCCTCTTCATCCTCTTCACCTTCTTCGTCTTCCGCATCAGTCTCAGAATGAGAGGTTTCTTCCGCTTCAGAGGATAGTTCGCGGTAGATTTGCGATAAGTAGTCATCGTCATCTTCTCCCTCTACACCATCGTCCTTAGTGGTATCTGGGGAGTAGTCGTCGTCCGGGCTGAAGCTTTCCTCTACGACGGATGCGGCACGCTCGCTAGGGGACATTGCGTAATAGTCATCGTCTTCGTCCCAGTCGTCATCGTCATCCCAGGCTTCTTCTAAATCATCTGGCTCTTCTTCCTCGGTTGTGTAATCCTCAACTTGCTCATCATCAAAGACACCGAATTGAGCTGAATCACCTTGCAGGCTCGCCAATATAGCATTACCTGCTTCAGCCTCAGGGGTAGCAACCGGCGCTTCTAGCGTTGCATCTTGCTCCGTTTCAGGGGCAGGGGCATCTTCCAGCAGAGGGAAGTCGCCGGGGTTAATTCCCTCTGTTTCATCGCCTGCTACAGCTGTCGGTGGTGGCACAGGGACGACGGTAGAAGCCCGAAGTTTAGAAAGACGTATAGCCATTAAAACCAGCTTTCATCAGGTGTAAATAGTAAGAGAAAATGTCGGGGTAATGAAGTGCTACAAAGAATATATCTGCAACATTCCATTACTCCGACATTGAAGGCAAGGTTTAAGCGACTCGGGTATGACCCCAATCGAAAGAGCCCTCACCAAACAATCTCACCAAAGAGTTCTTAGTGGCGTTCACAAAAGGAACATGGATAGGAACTTCCACATAGTCCATCATATCCGCCAAATCGCCCATAGAGGCGCTAGAAGCTTCTAATGGGGTAACTGGAACGTCAGCCCATGAACGCCCCTCAGAAGGGGCTTCAGTCGCCGCATAAGCGAACTTACTCGGCAAATCGACACCGCATCCCAGTTTGGACGAGTCGTACACCGCCACTTTAAGCGGCACCCTCCGCGTCGTATCAGCCACAGCCAACCCACCAACAGCAGACTGAGCCATACCCACAGCTTCCTCCAAGGAACCACTACGTGAAACATCTACTCGAAGCCTAGCGCACATCTCACCTGATGCGGAAAGCGGAACCTGTCGAGTGTTCAAGATGTTCAGGTATGGCGGGCGGTAGCTGACCTCCCCCTCATCATTAACAATCTTCCGGGCAGGCGTGTAATTCACATGCAAGGAATACACCTGATAAGGCTCCAGTTTAGGGCTGGACCTAACCGTCGCAGAGGTCACCCTGGCAACATCTGCCGCATCAGCAGGAACACCTTGGAGAAAGGCGCTCTTCACATTCTGCTCAGAGACCCACAAATCCTCGCGCGCAAGCAAACTATTAGACACATACCCGGCAATAGTACCAGTGCCGTCATCTAGCGTTGCCAGCACCTTGCGCCCAAACTTCTTATGGGTCTTGTCCTCCAGCGCGACAATCGCCGCCATAACAACAGCACCCTTTACCGGGTGCTCAGAGGACAATAGCTCACCAACAGTACAAGCACGCATCACCGGAACACGCTGAGGAATTGAAGCCATTGGGTGACCAGTCATGTACTGACCGGCAACCTCAGCCTCATACCTCAACCTCTCAACCAAGGGATAATCCTCCGCAGGGAGAGAAACGTCATCCGGTAGCGACTCCCCCGTAACCAGCTCAGCATCAGCTGACAGTTCGACACCTGCTTCTTTAGCCGCCTTCAACGCCTGACGTTTAAGCTTAGCCCGCTCCTTACGTAGCAAATCCAAGTAGCCAGGGACAGCTTCAAGGACAGCCTTACGGGAAACACCGAACACATCAAATGCGCCCGCCTTCGCCAAACCTTCATAGGTAGTCTTCGTGACCTTACCGGCATTGAACGTGCGAACAACAAAGTCCTTCACGCCGCTATAAAGTCCACCACGCTCACGCTCAGACACGATAACCTCAGCATCCTTCGACCCTACACCCTTGAGCATAGAGAACCCGAAAGCGAGATTACCTTCACCGTTCAGCCCAATGTCAGCACTAGAGAAATTCACGTCAGGAACATCCAAACGCACCCCGCGCCGCCGCGCGTCCTCAATGAGCTCCTGAACCTTGTCTCGACCTGCTGACCCCATCGTAACCTTGCGAGCAATAGCCGCCGCATAGAACTCCGCAGGATAATGCGCCTTCATATACAGGGCAAGATAAGCCATCGCCGCATACGCATCTGAGTGCGACTTATTGAAGCCATACTCTGCAAAGCCAACAATCCTATCCCACAACGTCTGCATCGCCTCACGGCTGAAGCCATTAGACGCGCCGCCTGAGATGAAACGCTCAGCATATGCCAGCATCAAGTCATGCTTCTTCTTACCAATCGCTCGACGCAAATCATCACCCTCTTGGGGTGTCATCCCAGCAATCAGAGAAGCAATAGACATAACCTGCTCCTGATAGACCAGAAGACCACTCGTATCTGCAAGAATGTCATCAAGAGCCGAACCTACGAAGTCAGGGTGAATTGGCTTCACTTCCTCACGACCAGCTCGACGCTCCACATACTGAATATGGCTACCAGCACTCATAGGCCCTGGACGATACAGCGCCGTAATAGCCGAAATGTCGCCCAGCGTGCTAGGGGGGAACTTTGTGAAAAGGTCAGCAACAGCAGAATTACCTAGCTGGAAGATACCAACCGTATCACCCTTACCCAGCAGGCGGAACGTCTCAGCATCATCAAAGCGGCTTTCTCGAACCATCTTGCGGAAGTCCGGGACATCTTTCCCCGCCTGGACTGCTAGACGTGCCGCATCACACAGAATATCGACAGTATCCAGCCCCAAAAAGTCGAACTTAATGAGTCCCATGCTTTCGCACGCACCATACTCAAACCCTGCAACGACAGACCCATCCTTCGCCGTATCGACAGGGACATGGTGATGCAGAGGGCTTGACGAGATAAGCAATCCGCAAGCATGAACACCACGACCACGGATGCGACCTTCAAGGGCTTTCGCACAAGCAATTGGCTTCTCCCAGAACGGCGTGTCTACAGCCTCACGGAAACGCGCAGAGCCAGCATACTCTTCACTATCAGGGTCATAGACCTTAGCGAAAGTAATTCCGAGGCTATCCGGCAAGAGACTTGTCACGTAGTTCGCCTGAGCGGGAGGCACCCCGTAGACGCGCGCGCCGTCTTTAATCGACGCGCGCGTCTTGAGCATCTGATTAGTTGGCAACCTTGCAGAGTGGTCAGCACCATATAGCTGAGCAACATGCTCAAACGCGGCATCTCTATGCGCAGTGTGAAAGTCCGTGTCAATGTCCGGTGGCGAACCAGGGTGTACAACCTTATTGCTAGTGACGCGAACGTACACTCTGCCCCCAACAACTCTTTTCTCTACACCCACAATTAGCCTCCCTGAGGTGCCTTAGCCTGAGTCTGCTTAGCCGTAATGACCGAGCGCATACGCATAGTCACATCAATCCACAGAATCTCAAAGATGATGTTCTCGTCGCTGGTGTTCCAGAATCCCTGGAAAGACCTTTCCAGAGTCTTGAGGAGCTTCATCGCCATATCTGGCGGCAAATGCCGACGCATCTCCTGCAACCCAATGTCCTGTTTCGGCAAGTCAGCAAACGGCAAATCCGCGTTGCTGACCGTTGCCCCGTAAACCCAGGTGATGTAATGGCGGAGCTGGCTCATAACTTCCTCCGTCCCGTCACGCAAGGATGCCTCATGCTCCTTCGCGTCCTCCAGAGCCTCGTGGATACGAATAATATCGCCGTAAATCAGGCACCTCAACAGGCTAGTAGCCGTCGATTCAGTACCACTATACATGTCTGGGTTGCGCAGGTACTCTTCAAGCTTCTTGAGCGCGCCACGTGCAGAACCCTTTGCCGCCCTAGCACACCATGCCGCACCCGAGTCAGAGATTTCTTTATGCTCGCGCGCCGCAATGTCACGAACATACTTCTCCAAAGTAGCTACAGGGATATTCTTAAGCTTATACTCTTGAACTCGCGTAAGAATCTCATCCTTGATGCCGTTCATCTTCGTAGTGCAGAAAAAGATGGGCACATAGTCGGCACTATCCTTATTCTCCAGGTACGGCAAGAAGGCGTTCCATGCCGGTTCAGACAGTGCATGACACTCATCGATGATGATGAACGGAGCCTTCTGCATCTGCTTAACTGAACCGTTACTGACGATACGCCTAGTATCTTCCACGCCACTCTTAAGTGCGGCAACGAAATGGTTCATGCCACCATTGGCGGAGGCATCAAAAGCAAGGCACGCATCACAAGTCAAGCAAGGGTCTGCCGAGTCAGCAGGGCGACCAGTACAGTTCATAGCCTTAGTGAAGACCTTCACAATACTAGACTTACCCACACCAGGCTTACCGCGAAGCAAACGCCCCTGAACGCGGCGATTCTTAATGATGTCCTCCTTCAGCTGAGCAATAATCTCTTCCTGCCCAACAAAGTCACCCCATACTCGCGGCTGGTACTTACGGTGGAACTCAACATACTCTTCATCGCCCTCCTGAGGCTCTTCTACCTCAACGGCAGGTTCCAGCACCTCAACATCAGCAACCGTCTCGTCGCTAAAAGGTTCAATCTCGCCACCAGTGTTGCCCACTGACTCCAAGGGCAACGTCTCTTCCCCTAGGGGTACATGCATCTCTTCAGTCATAACCTATCTTCCTCACTAATCCAAAGTCTCACTAATAACGTCACCTAGTGTCGTACCGGGCTCTAGGAGAACCCAATCGCCGGGAAGTACCTGGTGAACATACTTCTCCAGCTCTGCGCCGTCATCCGTCAGTACTTTAACTTTCTCGGAGACAGGCAAAACGGCAGAGCTTTCATCTCCAAACCTCAGCTCTGCTTGGTCTACACGACCTGCTGAGATGAAACGTTCAAAGAACAAGCCGAACTCGATAGGGTCAATGTCAGTAATGCCCAGCAGATAAGCGACGATAGAGCCTCCAGCAGAGCCACGAGCGATACCTACCGCACTCATCACAATCTCATCAGCCGCATTACGGACACTGAACGATTCACGGAACCAATTCACGTATTCAGCCACGATAACCATGTAGCCACAATAGTTTGCTGAGGCTAGGGCATCAAGCTCTTTCTTTGCACGCTCCAACACCAGAGAATACTTATCCTTGTCATGGTGAAACTGCTCATAAGCGAGCGACGTAACCGTCCTACGCAAGTAGCTTTCCTCAGTCTCGTCCGCCGGAATAAGTGGCACAGGACGCAAATCAGACCTGTACTCAAACAGCGAGAACCCTTCCACCTTACCCGCAAGCTCAGCTGTATTACTTACTGCACCTGGGTACTCCGTATCCGGGAAAAGACGCATCATCTCGTCTGCGCTCTTGAGGTAGTACTGGTCGCCGTCAAAGCAAAACCTGCGACCACCCTGTTCCTTCGGCAAGTCATTCATTGTTGAGCCTGTGCCGATAGCAAGCATCTCCTCATGGTGGGGTGCGTCCTGAGGCAACGCATAATGGCAATCGTTAGTTGCCAGTAGGCGCAACCCCAAATCCTTAGCGAGTGCGACCTGCTTCACCAGCAAGGAGCGCTCTAAATCTGAAGACATCGAATGGTTCATAACCTCTACGAAGACGTTCTCGACACCGTAAATGTCGATAAGAGTCTGCGCATAGGAATAAGCCTCAGCATCCTGCCCCAAACGGAAACGGGTAGAAATCTCACCAGAGGGACATCCAGTAGATACCACAATGCCCGACGAATATTCCCTCATCATCTCCAAATCGATACGGGGGTACCCGCCGCGCTTATGCTCAGGAGAAGCCGCCAACATCTGCAACGTAAACATATTACGCAGACCCTCATCATTGACAGCCCACATCGTCAAATGCAGATAGTTACCCCTACCAGACACATCCCCAACAGCCCCAGGCGCACCGTAAAAAACGGGAGTCTTCACCTTAGCACCCTCAGGGTTAATCGGTGCGACGTAGAACTCACAACCTGGTACGGGGGTGATACCAGCCTTTTGGCAACCCGTCACAAGTTCATAGATGCCGTGCATGTTGCCGTGGTCAGTGATACCCAGAGCAGTCTGACCTGCATCAACTGCACGCTGAATGTACTCGCTGACACTAGAGAAGCCGTCCAGCGTGGAGTATGTTGAGTGCGTATGAAGGTTTACGAAAGATTCAGGGGAAACCAATGGTTCTTATTCCTCAATTAGTCAGGTAGCAACGTGAGGGAACGCTCCAAAAGATGATGGAACGTGCCCTCACGTTATTCACTACTTAATCACTTAACACTAGAAGCAAGGAGGTACCGTGTCTTCCAACATTAGCCATAATAGCACATGCCTGTGGTGCGGCACCAAGGCAATAGGGGTATTAAATTTTGGTTCGACGCAACCGAGCCTGAGTCTTCTCATCAAGCTTCGGCTTCACCTGGTAGATTCTCTCTGCCATTTGAACAAGGGGAAGAGCCTTCGCAGACTTACCCACTGCGCTACCATTAACGATACCAACATCAAGATAGCGAGTAGGATTACCTTGAGCATCGAGAGGGGAATCTGGCATCGCCAGCGTAATGTTACGCTTGTCTGCGGGGCATGTGTTACCTACATCCATTAGGATAGGGATAACGCCAGGCGGTGTGCGGGAGATGACCTTATCGAAGAGCCACGGCTCAACAGGTTTCCCCGCATAGGTAAGTCGTCGAGACTTTACCTTATCCCCAAAAAGACCGACCTTTTCTTCCAATACGAAGGATGTTTCCATCTTTACGGGGAAGAATAGGTATGCCCTCTGCCCTACCACGAAGACCGGCGCCGGAGCGCCATTGCGAGGCGCAGTATAGGGGTAGTAGTACCATTCAGAGTCGTACTTACTCTTATGCCCCTCATTTAGGAGCGCGGCTTCTTCCTTGACTTTCTTCTCCAAATGCTTAGGCTGTACGAACACTGGCATCTTCGCGCGCCAGTAGAACATCTTAACGCCGTAGCGATACCACAAAGAAGAAATGCCCACAGAGAGAAGCATCAGAACGCCGCCACCAAGAGCCGGGTTTAGTGTAGAAGCCGTCGTGATAACGCCAGCAGTAGTAGCGAGAACGGTCACCCACGGCTGATGCGTCCAACGAGACACCCCATAAACTCCAAACAAGGAAATGGTGTATGAAATTCCCAGAGCCAGCAGTGGGGAGAACCCTGCAAAGAACTCCCAGCCGCTATACGGCGAAGCGAAAACCGCCACATCATGCATCGTCACCATACAATAACCAACAATGGTTAATGTCACAAGAACTTTAATGATGACGACAGAACGGCTCAGCACGAACAGGAACCCGGCAGACACCACGAGCCAGACCCACGGAGCCCACCAAGACAACCCCTGAATACGGAATGAGACAATAGAGAGGAAGAGCGTAATCGAAACAGCGGGAAGTGCGAAACGCCCATACGAGCCTTCCAGAAACTCTACAAGCCACTTACTGAGCCTGCGGAACGCTGAAATGCACCTGTCTCTAAATGTCTTCTTCACCCCATCGCTGGAACTTTCAACCGCCTCACCTGTAGAAATGTCCACAAGGGATTCCTCAGCATTAGCTTTCTTCTTCATTCGTCACCCAGCTTCCCATATGCTTAGTCTTGCCACCTTCAAGTACAGGGGCAAGATTCGGAGGGACGAAGTTCTCGCCTTTAAGAATTTTTCCATCCTCACGGTAGATAGGCTTGCCGTCAGCCCCCAACTTCGTCATATTAGACGCATGGATTTCCTGGTTCACATGCTCCAACGGTACACCCATAGCAACAAACGTGCCGGTGTTAATGTACCGGATGTCACCCAGTGCATCAAGGATAGCCAGCTTATCTACAGGAAGCTCATCAAGGGGCTTCGCGCCAACGATAGCGTTCAACGCCGCCTTGAAAATCATAAACGCAGGCATCAAAGCAGACTTAACAGCCTCCTTATTCTGCGCATCACTGGACTCAGCCGCAACATCCAGCACCACGCCGAGAAGAGGGGTGACAGACTTCAATGCGCCTTCAAGAGCCTCCCTGTTGATGGAAAGCTCCTCAAGAGACTTCGCCTGAACAATAAAATCAAGGCAAGCCTCAAAAAGCAAAGCCATCGGATTGCCGAAAATACCTTCAGTTAGTTCCCCAGACTCCTCACCATGCAAGGTGTAGCGGCGAACTAGTTCACGCTTGCCCTCGACGCTTTCCAAATCGATAGGGTTAGTGAACCCATTCTGATGCCCGAACGTATCATGAAACTGACGCAATGCGCGAGACTCATACTCTTCACTAGGGTGAATCTTCGGGGGAAGCGCGGGAATTTCGAACTTAGACATATTCATGTCTCCTTCTAGTAACGTGATAGATGTTTTGCGCCGCGCACAAAGAAGAATGTAGCGTCTTCCCTGTGCGCGGCAAAAAGAAGCTAATGAGGGATGCGAGTCCCCTGTTAGCCATATCTCAATTATGAGCTAGTACTAGCTTACCACTACTCTAGCTAAACTGCTCAGTGGAGAAGAACTCCACATTCTTAGCCTGGCTAAACTCGTCAGGCAATGAAAGCACACGCGGAACAACGAAGGTCTCAGAGCCGTCAGTTGCGCTTACCGCAACGTCCTTAGAGTCATTGCGTACATGCCAGTGACCATGAACAAGTACGCGCGGCTTCGCGGCAACAACCGCATCTGCAATATTAGCGCGGCTCCGCTCCGCTCGGGCGAGTACTCTAGCCGGAACATTACTCAGGGAGCTCTGTACGCGGCTCTGGGGCACTGGCGCAGTCGGCGGCGCATCATGTGTCAGCATCATATCGACTCCCCCTCCAAGGCGCTCTATGCCGCCCTTAACTCGCTGAACATCTTCAGTGGTGACCTGCTCGTTGATAGACCAATAACGGCGCATCTGCTCAAACTCAATATTGATACTTCCAGCGCCACCACAAGCCAAGAAGCTCATGCCTCGCTTACCGCCAGCGGTACCTAGGCGGGCAGTAGCGCCTCGCGTCGCCCAAACCACACGGGGAGTGATGAAGACAAAGCCGTCCTCATTTGCGGTATCGCGCAAATCATTTAGACCTGCGCGAGTCAAGACAGCATCGCTAGAATATGCTGGGGTTCCAGAGGAAGCATACTGCTCATGATTACCATCAATGAAGAGCACAAAATAATCATGTAACTTAGCGCGATTCGTAATCATAGAAACATACTCTTCATACCCAGGCAATGACGGGTAGTAGCCAAAATCACCCACATGCAGAATGACATCCACGCCCTTACTCTCCACGTAGGTAAGCACCTTATTCACGCGCTCCGTATTCATATGCCAGTCTCCGGCAACAGCAACGGTCTTAGCGTTAGCTAGATGCTCATAGAAATTCTCCATACATTTCTCCATTCAAATAGTAGGTTCACGCATCCCCTTATAGTGATGCGTTCTTCTCGAAAACTCGTTCTTCGCCGCGCTTCAGATAAGCCTCTGCAAGGTCAGTAGCTCTCTTACGCGCTTCCGGGTCAGCAATGCTATTCAGAGTCTCTGAGCGTTCCGTCCAGGCGTGGTAAGCCGCGCCCAGACCACCACCCTGAATGAGCGGGATGTCTACAGCATCATCTTTCACCTCGGCTTCGGAAGGTAGCTTCTCTTCTTTTGCCGCGCGCGGCGCAAGGTTATAAGAGAGCGCAAACTTCGACGCATCATCGATAAGAGTCTGGTCGCGCGCGGCGAACACGGAAGGGGTAGCCCCAAATACGCGCTGACGCAAGATAGGCGCATTAGCAGGGTCGTACTCAAGGCCCTCACTAGCAGGCGGCAAATTCGCCAAAATAGCCTCAGTGAGCGCCACAGAGTCAAGACCCTCAGCATAGATGGGCGGCAAATCCTCCTGAGGGCGCTGACGGACGTTCTTCATCTCACGAGTAACGGAGCCGTCCGGCGCAATATGCCACAGCGTATAGCCGCGCCCAAGAGCGCCCTTCGCATCAGCGAAGCCGCGCCTAATTAGTGAGCCGTTATAGAAGATGCCGCTATGTTCATCGCCAACAAATCCGCGCTCATGAATATGCCCAAGCATCATCGCATCCCAACCCGCATAAAGGAACGAGTCAGGAATAACTACCTCGCGCACAGTATCATTTACGCGGATACGCTCTTTCAACAAAGGGTCAATGAGTGAGCCGTGCGTCGTAAGGATATTGATAGCCCCCTTAACCGGCTCGACCTTCTTCATCACATCTACACTCTCTGTGTACATGTGATGACTCACCATATGTAGGGCAATATCATCGTTAATGTGATACAGCTGGTAGGGGTTAGCGTGAGAGTAGATGCCCATCTGCGGTAGATGCAAGTTCCTTGTAAACGCAACATCACTCTTTACGTCGTTCACGTCATGATTTCCCGTAATGTTGTAGACAGGGATTCCTGCCTCAGCAAGCCGCATCAGTCCAAGACGCATATGCAGGCGAGCACGGTCGGACGGGTTCGGCTCATGCCCAATATCGCCAGCAATGACTACGGCATCCACTTCATCAGCGATAATGCCATCGATAGCTTCTTCCCATGCCAGGTAGCCGTCAAGCTCACGTAGCGGGATGAGCATCCCATCGTCGGGGTCTTCGCCTAGGCGGTTCAAAGACGAGTTATCGCGGTACCCTAGATGCAGGTCTGATAGATGAGCAATCGTAAACAATTCTTAAGTCTTTCAGTGGTATAGGAAGAACGGGCACCCATTCATCTGGTGCCCGTTCAAATTATACCACTGAAAGAATAAGTTACACACCCTGAACTCGGGCGATAACCTCCTGAACCTTCTCCTGAACTTCGGGAGATAGCTTACTCATGTCGCCCTGAATCTTCTGGAACAGGTCTGCGTAGGTGGTAGCCGCCTTAATGAACTTGGCGACGTTACTGTTCAGCGTGTACTGGGCGTTAGTCTCAGTGAGCTTAGTGATGGCGGCAAGCTGGCTGGGACCCGAAAGAGTCTCAATGTCGTGGTAAGTTGCGTTAGGGGTCATAGGTATATGCCTTTCTTGTCAAAAAAATAGTTACTGTGTTCTCGCTATCTCAACGAGAACACAGTAACTATACCATATGTTTCGGCGGGCGTGCAAGTTCTGGTTAGAGACCAGCCATCAACGCATACTCTTCCATCATATCCACCATAAGCGCAACCATAGCGTCAGCATCACCAGTAGCTCGAATATGAGCCATACGCGCATTGAACGCCTCGACAGATGAGCGAGCATCTGGAACCTCAGCGTTATGCAACGGCTCTAAGCGCTGGCACACCAGCCAACCTCGCTTCAACGACTCACGAGACACGGGCGTACCTGAAAGCCCACCTCCATTAGAGTTACCCTCAGCCGAAGTCACAGACTGACCATTAGTGCCAGTGGAAGCATCGCTGGAATCAGATACAAAGGTGCGCTCAGGCACCTCAGTAATCACAAGGTTATTCTTCTTACCCAAGAAAGCAAACGCCTTATACGCATCGTCATAGTCCGTAATGTTGTCGCGGAAAGACTTTGCATCCTCAGCCGCCCAAGCAGTAATAGAAGCCATAATCCTAACCGACTCCTCATCCACCTGCCAAGACTTCGGGTTAGAACCCAAAATGTAAGCAGTATCAAGACGGCGCACACGTGAAAGTGCCACATAGCCCAGCCCCTCAGTAAACGAAGAACTCAGGTCTAGAACAGCTCCATCATAGGTCTGCCCCTGAGACTTGTGAACCGTAATCGCGTAACCAGGCTTCAGAGGGAACATTGAACTATGCGCATAGGAAGAGCTAACCCACTTACCGTCATCTTTCTGGATTGGGCGTTCAAGGGTGCTCTCCTCATTTACAACAAGGAACAGCCCATCACCGAACTGGACAACAGGCGAAACATTCGCAGACTTAGGAATGTCAGCAACAGACTCGTAATAGTCTTCACCATCAACTGTCGCGAAAGCCCTCACGTACCCCATAGAGCCATTGGTGATTTTAGTGGTGGAATCCGTAATCCAGAAATTGCGGGCAATATTCTCGTCGTCAGCCCTGCCTCCGTAGAACGCCGCGATAGGCATGTCAGCAACAACTTTAGTGCCAACCTTCAGCTCAATCTCATGCTCAGCTCTATTCTTTAGGGACTTCCACTGAGCCTTCTGCGTGGGAGTGAGCGTATCCTCAACGGTCATCAACGCGGCATCTGACTTGAAGATAAGAGATTCGCCCTCTAGTTCAGCAATGCGCTTCGCATTATGCTGAGCAACCTCAATATTGCGGGTGTAGATGCGGATAGTAGGCTCCGCATCCTTACCATGCTCCTTGTCAAGCCTATCAGCTTCCTCGGGAGTGATGGAGCGCTTGGCTAGGCTATTAAAATCTTCCGTGGTCAAGGAGTTGGAAGACATATGCTTGATGATGCGCGCCAGCTCAGGGTCAGTGGCACGGTGAGCCTCGGTAAGGAAGCAGTAGCGGAAGCCAGCATCTTCCCAAGCGGGGGTGCTAAATGGGAAGCCTGAATAATGTTTCCCCTGAAAGTCCCTATCAGGAACAGCCTTGAGCTGATTAAAGTCGCCTACCGCAACAATCTGAAGTCCGCCGAAAGCCTTGTCGCTCTTGCGGATACGACGCAAATATGCGTCCATCTCCTGCCATAGCTGACCGTAAATCATAGAGACCTCATCAATAATGAGGACATCAATCTCACGCAGTCGCTCTGACTTGTGGAAGACATACGAAGGGTTGCCGTCTGCATCCCAATGCTTGCTCTTACCTACACCAAAGAGGCTATGAATAGTCGCTCCCTTGATGTTTTCTGCCGCCGCGCCAGTAGACGCAGTAACCTCATACTTGACGTTATGCATATCGAACACTCGGCAAGCCAGGTGCACGATAGAGCTTTTGCCGGTTCCAGGCCCACCGGCAATAAATACGTTCTCGCCTACAAGGATTCGGGTAAGCGCCTCAAACTGGCTGGTTCCCTTAGCGCTATTAGCCGCTTCCAGAGCGTTAGCGAACCCAAGATAAAGCTCATTGTCGCCGCCATCAGAGCCAACAAGCCGGGCATACGCCTCCTGGAAGTTAAGCTCTTCAACCTCAGCGAGAAGAGGAAGTCGAGACTTATTCGCCTCGGCTGAAGGAATCTGCTTGTCCTTCTTGCTTTTAGTCATATGTGTTAGTGTCCTTCAAGTAGTGGTGATGTGGAATATGGTGGGCGTTACATGCACAAAGCGAGGCAGAAACGCTTAAATTCTTCCACCGTATACGACCTGTACGGGTTGCGAAGAAAGCTCTGTAGGTCGTTCGCAATAGCTAGTATACCTTGAAGCTTCACTCTTCGCGACAGATTATAGGGCTCTTTAAGTGACCAGGTACTTCCACCTAGAGCTGTAACTACGTCACTGAGCTTAGCTTCAGGATGAACTTCAAGATAAGAGGCAACCCTCAAAGTGTCTGAAATCTTACTTTTCAGGACAGCTACAGGGAATGTTGCCCCGCTACCTGCCCTGTCAATAATGCTGTTCACTCGCGCAATGTCCTTCTTCACGAGAGCATCTAGAATGTCCCAAGGGGCGCGAGTCCCAGGCTCCATCGGAATGTAACGGTCTACATCATGAATCGTCAGTTGCTTCTTCTCTTCATCAGAAATAGTCGCAACAAAGTCGAGGAGCCTGACAATGAGCCTCAGCTCCTCCCCTGCATGTTCAGCCATGAAGTTAATAACTGGACGAGGAAGACCTGCTTTCTCAAGCTCATGACGCACACGGTTCTTGGAAGCGGTGGGCTTGATGACCGTGACCCCCATCTTCTCCGCGCTCTTCAGGATACCTCTCAGTGAGTTTAGTGGGGCACCCGTAGAAATGATAAGACCACCCCAAGGTTCAGTCCTGCAATTCTGCAAGGTCTTCACCGCAACCTCAGCATCCTGCTTCAACGGACAAGACACAGAATAAACGTGAACGCCACCAAAAAGGTCTACAGCGGTAGCTTCTCGAACCGCCGAGACAAGCACCGAATCGCCACCCGTCTCGGCGCGCATCTCACGCCTAACCTTACGGACAAGATAATCACGAAAAGCGTCGTTAGGCTCAGCGATAAAGACTACCCGCTCAAATTTACGAGCCAACAGAATCACCTATCCTTCACTGTAGGGGACACGCCATGCGCCTTAACCGAACTGACCTGAACTAGGACAGCTGAGCTATCATCAGTTTTTCCACTACATAGAACACTTAAAGAGTCCAGGGAATTACTCCGGTTGTCACCTAGTAGGAACAGTTCACCAGCGGCAAGAGTATGTTCGTATGCCTCCGTTTTACAGGTGGGTAGAACATCAGTAACCTGCACACCGTTTACATGGACAGCCCCGGCAACAACCGACACCGTATCACCTTCAGTGGCGGCTACACGCTTCACTACAGCGCCTTGCGTGGCAGAGGCATACTGCCACGCTGTAGGCATCTCAGCTACCACTATGTCGCCCCTGCGGATAGGGGAGCTCTGGTCGTTCTCAAACAATAGAACTTGACCATCCGCATAAGTGGGGAGCATTGAATCGCCAGCAACTCGATACTGAGTAACAGTCGGCGCTACCTTGCTAACGATGGCATCAGGGGTTACTCCACTCTGGTACGCCATATACCCCACGCCTGAGACAGTAGCCGCGCCAGCCAGAAAATAAGCCAAGAAACGCGGGAAACGGCGACACCTACGCACCTTCACATATTCCGTATCAGGTGGTGGCGGCGCTGACACGGCAGAAGCTCTAATTGAGCTCATCATATCTGACGATGAGAGGCGGTTAGGCATATGGAGAAAATCCCTTCAAGTTACTTACGCGATTTGCTTCGCGCATCTGCATTAAGCGCTGAACGCGCATTCTTATAGACTGCATCAGTAGTATTCAGCAGAGTTCGTTCATTATTAGTGAGTGAATTGATAGCGCTAACCTCACCACGGATGATGTTCACCTCAGTAGAAGCAGTGCGCAATGCGTCGGAAGCCATAACCTTATCCACGGCATAACCTTTACAGCGTAGCGTTGCCAGCTCTTTAACCTCGGTCTCAGTCAGGCGGCGACCCCTGCCACCACCTTCAGCGGCTTCGTCGGTGGCGTGGACTCCAGTCCTCACCTCATGACAGGCGATATTGAACGCATTGTCGTAGGCGTATGCCGCCGCCTCATATTTACGCTTAGCGTGCATCTCTCGAAGTAGCGCCTCACGTAGCTTCTTCATATACTCAATAATCATTGACGAAAGCACAGCTAGACTCTCCAAGTCACGCTCTTCAAGCTCTGCCTCAAGCTCCTCTACAGAGAACGTCGTATTGTTCTCCTCCTGCGCTTCAAGCGAGGACACAATTTCATCGGCAGTAGAAGCCGCGCCATTAGCTGTACCGTATCCAGGGCGCGGCATATTGTAATGGGTTGCACGCTTATCGTCGTTCTTCGACAAATCTTACTCCTCTAACCTAAGGGTAGGGGCGTAGTGCCTCTACGTGAGATATAATGTACTAACTATTGTAACACCTGAGCAGGTGGTACACGACTGAAAGAAAGTAGGTAGGCATGACTGAAAAGCAGACCAAGGCATCCCGTCGAGACATCCTCAAATTCCTTGGCGTAACTGCCGCCGCAGGCGCACTAGGTGGCGGCGCGGGATATTTCTTCGAACAGGTGAACCAGACTGAAACAAATGCACAGGCACGGAAAATTAGTGCCCCTAGCGAGTCTCAGGTAGCAGAGATTCGCCAGCTAAATAGTGAAGGTGCCAACATCACCCCGACACCCACCCAACCATCACCCGTCGAAGCCACCGAAACCCCTAAGGCATACTTCGCGGAAACAAGCGGCGACATCGACAGCATCGACCACCTCCCCGAAGATACTACTCCGGGGATTGGGCAACAGCCAAAGAACCTAGACAAGAACACTATTGCCCCTATGACAATCAGAATCCCCGAAGTAGGATTCAACGCCGGGCTTCAATACACAGGCGGAACCGACAACCCTACCACCGGAAGAACGGAAATCAACATCCCCGTAACGTACCGCATCGGCGTTTACACCGACTCTGCGCCCCTCACAAGCACCGAAGGAACCACTCTCCTTGTAGGGCACGTAAACTGGGCAAACGGAGTGCCTGCACCCATGAGTGCTATCGTCGCCTGCAAGCTAGGTGATACTGTCTACACCACCGACCTAGCCGGAACCATGACTACATGGAAAGTTACCCGAATTGAACCTCAAGTACCTCAGGTAGACCTCAGCAAGTGGTGGAACGTCACAGCGAAGACTGGTAAACGTCAGCTCATTATGGCAACCTGCCACGGAACCTACAAGAACGGTGTGTGGACGTACACTGATAACCATGTGGTAGTAGCGGAACCCGTATAGCCAAATACTTCTTAGAACAACCGGAAGCGGGCGTTCAGACCATATACCTAACAATGGTCTGAACGCCCGCTTTAGGCAATTCACAATACACACATATGCGCTAAACTCGGTTTGTACGCCCAGCAGATTAGCTAGACGCTTGCGTTTTTCGCACTATGTATATAGCAGACAGTTTAGAGAATCGTCATCCCGTCAGCACTAACCAGCGTCGGAACGTTCGGTGCGTAGACAGCCTGAGCGTGCTTCTTATGAGTACTTTGCACGTAAGCGCCGAAGCCCCGCTGATAGTCGTCAAGCTTCAGTAGTGACTTGCGGGGGCCATCCACGGCATAGAACGGGGTGCCATGCAATGTGATGCTTGTCCCCCAACGGTGGTAATTCATCTTCTCTGCGTAGTACAGAGGGTGCATATACGTACTAAGCGCTTCATGCCCTGTCGCATCCCGCAGGGATAAAGAGCCATGCAACTGAGGGAAAGGGCAACGCTCAGAAGTAGCCATCCAAGAGCTGTAAACCTCAGCTATAGGATGCCCCATAATGGGGTTTGCCGCAAAATTAACACCATTCCCCATGCGCAGGCACTCCCCCTGGTATAGCGTCCCCAAGTACTTCATGTTCAGCGCATAAGCCGCCTGCCTAGCCGTCTGAGGACGACCCAAATTAACCCACTCACCATGTGAAAGACCTGCATGAGTGATAAGCCGACCGTCTGCTTCAACAGCCACGTAATAGCGGAACGCCGCAGGGTTACGTTTCTCGTCCGTCAGCCACCCCTCACGAACAAAATTGATGCCGGTCTTGGTGTCTCGAAGATAGTTGTCCGCCTGGCTCTTAGGTAGGTTCAGGTAGATAACCTCATTCGCCCCTATGACGTTCACAAACGGAACAGCAGACAGGTTCGCTCGACCCCAAATCTGCTTCATCAGGTTAGCATTCTCAACTACCGGAGAGACATTCCTATATTCGTCATCAGCGCTAGTACCCATCTCTAGGAAAGGCGCTAGGCGCAACATATTACCCAAGGTAATCGTGGAATCGACACTATCAATCAGCGGCTCGTAACGCTTCTCCATAACCTTCACCTGCCCATGCAAGCCAGGAATGAAAAGCTTACTATCAAATGAGGAAGTATCCCACGGAAGAAGCTCCTCAGCAGGACGTTCCTCAGGGATGCCGAAGTAAGCTTCCTCGGGCGTTAGAGGCTTAACTCCCTCATTAGACTCGTCCGGCGAGACTGTAGGTAATGGTAGCGTTGCAGAAGCGAACTTACGTTTCTTGCCTGAAGGGTAATAGAAACGAGGCTTAGCCCACTCAGGGATACGCTCACTATCCACTATATCCCAACGTATCTCCTGAGGCTTCCCACTAGGAGTTGTAGTGAAGCAATCTATCTCGTCCTCTGTATAGAGACCCTGCGTGTATGTCGAGAGGACAATCTTGTAAAGCCTGTCACTCAGTACGTCAATGCCAAGCTCCGCGCCACGCAGGAAGATAGGGTGGTCAGGCGGTAGCGGGTATGCACGTTTCGGCAACGCGGTATAGAAGAACTCATCGATAGTGTCAGGAGACTTACGTGTCTTCGCTTTACGCTGTTCCTCACTAAGGCGTAGCTTCTCACTATATGAGGCGCGAATATGCTTATGCATCTCGGCAACGTCTGCCGGGTTATTGATGTCTCCGATAGATGGGGTTGGCGCACGCTTAACCCCGTCATCAGGCGCGCTGTCTTCCGCATGGTTAGTCCTGATAGCCATTCAAACTCTCCTTAAAGTAGCAGGCAACCAGGTCTAGCTTCGCGAATAAGTATTCACTAAAACCAGACCTGGTTACAAATAATGCGGGGTTTCACCCAAATATTACGCATAAATATGCGTAGCGTTAAATAATGCTACTGCGACCGGGGGCTGGTGAGCATATCTGCAATCTGTGCCGCAGTCCCCCTCAAGTCTTCAATCGTACCAGTGTTATAGACCGCAAAATCAAAGTCAGCCTCAGTGAGTGACACCTCAGAAGTGTGCGTATCGGTATTTCTGCCACTGACACCCTGAACCCATGCGGTACTTCCACCCATCTCCTTGATAGCATTCAATTCATTTGGAAAACGAATGCCCGTGACTGCCACATTCTTACCCTGCGCATGGAGCTGGCGAACACGTACACGCATCATCTCAACCCAGGCATCCTCATCAATCATCTCACGCACCACATCAGTACCCAAGGACTGCAACAAAGAGCGTACCTCCTGCAAACGCTTAGCCTTAGCCCAGTCACCCTTACACACAACCTTCAGGTAGGTTGAAAGCTTCATCACCTCAACATTATCACCTTCACCAACAGGACATACGATGGACGGATTGACCTTCAGCAAAGCTTCATAGAGCGGTTCAGACATGCCAATTACAGCCCAATCATCACCCAAGAAGCTTGCAAAGGTGTCCTTCCCTGAGGCTTTCCAGCCACCAATTCCCAGCAAAGCAGGATGCGCAACCTCAATAGCGCCGCCATCACTACTGGCACTTGCAGACTCGCCGCTACGGATGGACTCATAAGCAACACTTAGATGGTTGATGTTATTGCGGTACAGCTCATACACATCCATCACCGCGTCACTGAGAGCAAGCCCCTCATCCGGTCGAACAAAACGGTAAGGGGAATTTGTCGGCAGGTCAGCAAAAGCTAGAGCCAAAGAATGCATATCCACAACCTTACCGCCAATCAGAGCTGACAGTGCAGGAATTGCGTGCTTAGTCTCATTCAAGAGACGCTGAGCATCCCAAGCAACAAGCACAAAGTCAGCGTCCGCGTAAGAAGACTGACGCAACGAATCAATCGTAGAGATAATGTCCATCTGACCCTCAGGGATGGTCTTACCCGTAAACAAGGACTGCACAACAGGCACCCCTAGAAGGTCATGCGAGCCGCCAGTAATCGGCAGAAAAGCCACCCTCCGCCTATCCGCATCCATGTGCGCAACAATATGTACAACAGGGTTCTGAGTATTCAAGAAAAAGCTCCTTAACAGCAAAGTTCGTACCAACAATTTTAACGCATCGCCAACCTAAAAGGAAGGTGATGCGAGGGCTCCAATGCAGGAAACTCTTCGCATCACCTTCAAGCTTACAATATGATATTAGGACTTGTCGCCACTACTGCGACCAGCCCACCATAGCCAACCAATAACGGCAACTACGCCAGCAACAATCGCAGAAACACCTACCGCGAACCAGTTAGTCCCTGAGTCGTGACCAGTAGCCGCAACAATAGGCTTCTCAGGTTTACTAGACTCAGAAGAGTTGGAGGAACCGCTCGGTGCTTTAGTGCTAGAGGGGTTAGACGAATCGACAACCCTATCTCCGCTCTTGTTCACCGAAGCATCCTCACCTGTAGGCGTAGAAGCCTCACTCGCAGGCTGTTCCGCAGGAGTAGGTGAAGCAGTGGGAGAGGCGCTATCACTTACTGCCGGGACGCTACTAGGCTCAGCAGTGACCACAGGCGCAGACGAAGCATCCGCCGTAGGCGCTACAGACGGGGAAGGTTCCGTAGGCGACCCCACAGGCTTAGTAGGCTCCACCGTAGGCGCTACTGGAGCCAAGCTTGCCGTAGAAGTCGGAGATGGTGAGGGCGAAGTGGTCGAGGTGGCACTGGGCTTTACAGGTGCAGGGGCTTCCGTGGGCTCATGTGTCGCCACCGGCGGCTTAGTAGGCTCCACCGTAGGCTCAACACTAACGGTTGGCTCTACTGGAGCTGGAGTTACTGTAGGCTCTCCCCTAGGGGTTTCCGTAGGCTTAGGAGTATCTACCGTGGGAGCGGGTATCGGTGTTGCGGTCGAAGTAGTCTCTACCGGCTTAGAAGCTTCAACGGTAGGGGTGGGGCTAGGGGTGCTCGCCGGGAGTGACGGGATAGGGCTTGCCGTAGGCTCTACCTTAGGGGTTTCCGTAGGCTGGGGGGCATCTGCCGTTGGCTTAGCCTCTACCGGCGTAGGAGCGGCAGTAGAAGGCGCAGGGGTGGGCTTCGCGCTAGGGGTACTCTCCGCAGGCTTGGGGGTTTCGGCGGTCACTAGAGGGTAGTGTCGAACATAGTCGAATGAGATGCCACCGGTCGGGTTGGATTGGAGACCCCAATATACGTTTGAGACACGCGCAGTCAAAGTCGTATTTAGAGGCTGACCCGCTGGGAAGCTCTTCGCGTAATTCGGGTCGGAAGACTTCATCTCCTGAACCAACTCACCATCACGGAAAACCTTGATGCCATCAGCAGTCTTCAAGATGCCAACTACTACAGGCTCACCAACTGGCTTATTCTGGAACCAGGAAGGCTTACCGTGAGTAACCTTCTTCCCAGTCTGTGCGTTGATAGCGTCCTGGCTGTAGTGAATGATGGTCTGGTTCTTGTTGGACTGGTCGAACTTTTCCTTCTTGCCAGACTCGTTACGGGTCTCTTTCACGGTGCTACCGAAGGCTTCGTATCCATCAACTTCCCCAAGCTGGGGGCCAGCAACATTGCCGTTACCGTAGAGGTAGCCGCCGACATGACCATAACCACTGTAACTGGAAACCTTGAACTCCCAGTAGCCGTCCTCGAACGCCGCCTTGTTATTGGTGCTCATCTCAGCAGACTCCCCCTTCTGCCCGTTCGCGCCAACCTTTGTGGTGAGGTGTAGCTTACCATCCTTAACGGTTACAGCGTCCTTGGTGTACTTCCCGTAAGGGTCTTGATTGACCTCGGAGTAGCCGTTGTAGACGCTCCAGAAGTCCTTATTTACTTCTGTACCATCAAACTCATCTGCCCAGTCTGGACACCCTAAACCTGGCTGGTACTGGCTCTTGAGGCATGACCCGGCAGGAACCGGGTTCTTTGGGGCAATGTTTGCCGCGTTAGCTACAGCGGTTCCGGTCAGCATTGACACAGCCAAAGCAGTAGCCCCTGCGCGACGCTTAGAAATACTCGTCATAAAGCAACTCTCCCGCACCTGAGGTATAGGCGCGCAATATAGTGAGAAAAATTACAAAGACTGTATAGCAAAAAGCCCCTTACTCTCAAGTAATACCTGAGGGTAAGGGGCTTGGGTTAGCTGTGCTAGGGGTTAAGAACTTCGTTGAGGTTGTTCTCTTCTTCAAAGTCCCAGAGCTTGAGGAGATTATTCTTCTTCTCCTCTAGAACCTTATTGCGCACAGCAAGTGCGTCACCCATAAGGATACGGTGACCATGCTCGGTCTCCAGTAGAGGGACTTCGTTAGCGCGAATCATCTTCCAGAGCGTGCCAGGACCCACCAGGGCAACATCTGCCGCTTCAGTGACAAGAAGCTTTGCATTCGAATTGCTGATGGTGACGCTGTTGTCATTGAGTAGAGATTCAAGTGCTTCACTCAGTAAAGCGACCGCATGTTCGTGGTTCTCCCGCGAGTCTTCATGGTCTGGAATTGAGTTCTCAATAGCGGATACCGTGGCATTGATGAGCTTCAGCATCTCCGGCGTTACGTGCGCCTGAAAATGTTTCATTGACAGCATGTGGTAACACACACCTTTCATGTAGTGATTGAAAATAACTTACTGCAAGTGTACCACATTTTTGCGCCCTTCGCAGGTTGTTGCATGAGGCATAAAAAGAGGGGGTGTCCTCAGAAAGGGGGAAACCCCCAACCCAAAGACACCCCCTAAGCTAAGCCACCCAATCGGGGCTCAGTCTAAAGAAGCATTGTTACTTCTCATCAGCCTCAGTAGCCTTACGGCGCTTACCCAGGAGCAAAGCCCCAAGACCAGCACCAACAGCGGCAAACAACCCAGCCTGACCAGCAACACCATTACCAGTGTCACGACCAGTCTTAGCTTCCACCTGCTTCACAGGCTCAGCAGGCTTCTCAGCCTTCGGCTCCTCAGGCTTAGGAGCCTCAGGAGTTACTGGCTCAATCTTGTGCTCAAGACGAATCACAGCCTGAGTAGTAAGACCCGAAACCGTGGACACCTGATAGGTCACCTCAGGAAGCTCACCAGTGTAACCGGAAGCACGCAGGAACTTCACAACACCATTCTCATCAACAGTGTAGGTACCCTTGCCCTCGAAGGTTCGAGAAGTAACCCAAGAACCATCCTCAGCCTGGAAGCGAATAGTCTTCGCATCCAGCGGGTCATCAACACCGTTAATGGAACCGCCCTTGTCGTTGCTCAGAACGCCCTCTAGGACAGTCTCATCAGTGGTGATGGTGTAGCTGTCGTCAGATGCCTTCGGCTCAGTGTAGGTAGCTTCCGGGTTATCTGCGACAACCGGAGGGTTGCCCGGAACCTCAGAGACAACCTCAGCAGTCGCCTTAGCGGGGTCGGTCACAGTCTGAGCAGTACCAACAGTACCGTTTACCTTAGTGCCGTCCCAACGCCTGAAAACATTAGCAGTCTGGGTCGCAGAGTAAACCACCTCAGTAGTCTTACCCGAAGCAACCGAAGTGGTGCCAACCTCAATGGTCTTCGTCTCACCCGGAGCCAAAGTGAAGCCAGCAGGCAAAGTAACCTTAGTACCAGCCGCATTAGCCACACTCAAAGTATCACCATTCAGCGTAACCGCAGAACCAGAAGTGTTCGTCAGCTCAACGGTGACCTTACCAGTAGCGCTACCGTTCTTGTCAAGCTTCAGCTTCACCGGCTCAACATTCGCATCCTCACCGTTAATCTTGGTGACAATACCAATCGCGGTGTTCACAGGCTGAATGTGCAGAGTGACAGTGGACTCCGCTTCCTTACCGTCGGAGGTGGAAACGACGTAACGGACAGTGAAGTCACCAACAATATCCTGCGGGTGCTCAAACACGACCTTACCGTCCACAACCTTCGCGGTCACACCAGAATCAGCGAACTTATAGGAAGTCGAGCCTGCGCCGTCACCAAGCTTCAAAGTAGAAGCGTCAATGGTGCCACCCTCAACCTTAGCAGTAGCCAGCGGGTCAAGAGTATGGGACTTCTCGCTATTCACCAAAACAGTCTTCTCCGCCGGAGCCACAGTCAGGTTCGCCTGCTTAGCCCAAGTGAAAGTTGCAGTGGAAGGAACCTTAGTAGTGGCGTTGCCGGTATCGAAGATGTTGTAATTGACTACCACGGTGCCACTGAAACCCTTCTCAGGAACAGCAGTTGCTACACCGTTAGCGTCAATGGTGATGGTCGCCTTACCCGGAACGACAATCTTCTTACCGCCTTCGGAAATGGTAGCGCCCTCAGTGGTAGAGAAGACAGTCTTAGTCTTATCAACACTGTAGGGATGAACGGTCGAAGCGTTCTCCATCAAATCAGCAACCAAAGGAACCCCATAAGGACCAGACTTCTCCTCGTTACCGTCCTTCGGGAGAGCAACCGCATCAGCAGAGCTGTTTGCGTAGTTGTAGGTGCCGTATGCGGAGGAACCACCTGTACGCGGGCGACCATCAACGTCGGTGCGGTAGGTGTTCATGTCAAAGGTGAAAATAGTCTTCTTTGCACGAACAGCCTCAGCGGTCAGCTGAACATCGCCGCAACGGTGGTTCTTAGCGTCTGCCGCCGCACCCCAAGAGCTAGGGTTGTTCTTATCCGCAGAAGCAGTAGTGAACCAGAACGCCTCACCATCGTATCGTGCGTCGTACTCCAGAACTAGCTTGTCCGAAGTGGACTTGTCGAAGTTAATGTAGACAAGAGTATCAGTGATACCAGCCTTAGCAAGCTCACCAGTGGGGGTAGCATTGTACTTCTTGCCGTTCAGGATGTAACCAGTGTAGGAGCCGGTTGCCGCACGCACCTCAAGACCTTCGGGGTTAATCGCATCGAAATTACCATCAGCCCATGCCTTGTGGTCAGCGGCAGACCTCGCACCCTTCAATACGAAGAGCTTGTAGTCCTTCGGGTGAGCCTTAGCCCAAGCGATAAGCTCCTCACCCTTCAACGGGTAGTAGAAATTATCCTCAATCTTCGTCGGAACAGTGTGGTTCACTACGAAGTTCGGGTTCTCCTTGAGCCAGTTATCTGCACCATCCTGACCGATACGGAAAAGCTGGTCAGCCTTATTGACACTCAACTCAATCTCGTACTTGCCACCCGTGACGACACCATGCGGAGCGGTCTGGCCCTTGAGGAATGCATCATTCACACCGCAAACCTCGTTGCCGACACCACCGTACCATACGCCGCCAACAGAGATGTAGCCGGGCGGGGTGGGCGCAGGGTTGAGGTTAATCTTTCCACCGTCAATCTCGCCAATACCGTTTGCCTTGTACTTGAGGTCATAGGTCTTCATGACCTTCTCATCGTTCAGACCAGTGATGAGCGCAGTGAAGTTAGCGTTGATGTCGCGCGGGCTCTTGGTAATTTCCTCAGTCCAGGTAATGTTGATTGCGCGTGAGTTGCCAGCAACAGGGCTGATGGTGCCAATAACCTTGCCGTCGGCGTTAGTAACCTGCGTAACATTGGTGGTGAAGGTCAGGTTAGTGTTGTTCTGCTTGCCCTGAGAGCCAGTGGACAAGGTGGGTACAAGCTCAATCTGGGTGGTCTGCCCTGCCTTGAGTGCGCCATCTGCATTAGGGATGGTTAGGCTCACCTGACGGGTTACGCCACCACGACCATTCGTGAGGGTCTGAACGGGACCTTCGCCGCCAGTCACCTTGAGTGAAGCGCCTGCAAGATTACCGTTCAGGGTAGTAGTTGCGGTGGTTACTTCTGCCGCGAACGCCGGAGCGATACCACTCACAGTCGGGACAGCGGCAAGTGCGAGCATGGGAAGTGCGGTTAGTACCTTCTTTGAGGTAGTCTTAGCCATTAGGTTTGTCTCCAATAATAGGTTACAGAACAATTGCCGGGACACTGAGCACTCTATGCGGCATCAGTGCCCCGGCAGGTTAGCGTCTTACTCAGACGTGCTGGAGAGAAGCTAACCTTTACACAAGATACATAGCAGAAAGGTTGCAACATGTGTGGCATATAGCCCCGTGGTGTATGCAACACTTCTGCTATGTGGAATCCATAATAGCTCATCTGAACTAAAATGGAAAGCGAATTTAGGCAGAAGTTTCCTTCAGCTTATCGTCAAGGTAGCGCGCCGCATAGTCATACTTCAACAGCTCCCAAGCCGCCTTGTCAGTAACTTCACGCAGGCGAGTCACATCGCGATTATCTTCAACCTCAGCGCGCTTCACAAGAGCCGCCAGATGGTTCTTAGTGACGCGAGAAAGGTAGAGCCTGTAAGAATCCTCATGCTCTCCGTGGGTTAGGGCAACAACCGCCTCCATGACCTCAGCGGGCATAACCTTCTCTAGCTCATGAGCCGTGACCTTCGTATGCTCCAACACGTCATGCAGGTATGCTACAGCTACAGCAAACTCATCACCGTGGGTAGCCTCACTGACCTGCATCGCAACATTGATAATATGCCCGCCATAGTAGTCATTACCGCCCTCATCGACCATACCCGCATGGGCAACCTTGGCGATATACTCGGCGGCATCCAGCACCCACGTCTTGTAGTCAGTTTCGCGCTGGAATACACCCTTAGAAATGTCGGTACCAGACATCGCGCCAGAGCCAATGTCTACCAGGCTAATCATCCCGCTCTCAACCTTGAGAACCCATACGGTAGAGCCATCAACGAGAGCCGGTACGGTTTCCCCTGCGGGAGTAGCTACAAGACCATACTCGTAGGCGGAAGAATCGGTGACAGGGTATACGAAACCCATAAGAGCACCACATGCCTTTCAAATAGATAACGAATGTGACACTAACAACATATCGCATGGTGCTGGTTGGTGTCCAACGCAACACGATAGTTTCTTTCACAGGACGCAATTATGCCCCTGTAAGCTGTTGGAGCTTACAGGGGCATAATCAATATCGAACCTCGAAAATGTAAATACAGCCGAGCGAGTCACTGCTAGTTGTAATTACAGTTCGGTTTAGCTGAAGGCGTAACGACCCGAACGCCCCCATGTATTACATGATACCACGTAGGCATATGCCTTGCAACCCATGTGCAGAAGCACTTATAGGGCGGTGTAGTAGCCATCCACAGACATGATAGAAGTGGAGTGAATGAGAGTACCCTCAGATGGGTTGAGAGCAGAAATCATCTTGCCGTCGCCCAGGTAGATACCGACATGGCTGTAACCGTTCTGGAATACAATGTCGCCCGGCTTCGGGTTGTTAGTAACCTTGAGTTCACTAGCCATAGCGTAGGTGTACGCGGTTAGCTTAATGCCCTGCTGGGCATAAACCCATGACACAAAACCAGAGCAGTCCCAAGCACGGAACGTCTTGCCGCCCCAAATGTATGCGCCACCCAGACCAGTCTTTGCAGTCTCAACAATTGCCGCGCGGGTAGCATCCAGGTTAGAGGTGTCTACCGCAGTGGAAGCCGCCTTACTGGAAGTCTTATCTACACGCACATCAAAGTTGGACGTGTAATTCCCGTTAGTAGTGGTAGTGGAGGCAGGAGCACCATTATTGGTTGCTACGGAAGTGGAAGGCGTATATACGCGCTGAGAGTTCGACTGTGCAGATACGACGGTAGCCGAACCAGTGGCGTTAAGACCAGCCGGAGAGGTGTCACCAGCAGTAGTGGTCGTGTCATTAGCCTTAGCCTCCGCGAGCGCCTTAGCCGCAAGCTCTTCCGCCTTCTTCTTGCCAGCCTCAGCCTTCGCCTTTGCCTCATCCTCTGCCTTCTTCTCAGCATCAGCCTTAGCCGCAAGCTCATTGCGGGTAGTTTCGATACTGGTCAAGAACTTATCCATAGCCTGAGCACGCGACTGCGCCTTACGAGCCGCCTCATTCTGAAGGTTGTTGAGGGATGCCATCTCAATACTAACGTCACCATTATCAAGGTAAACGTTCTTGAACTGCGCACGCTCTTCAGGGGTGAGCTCAATAAGCTCAGTGTTATTGACATCTACGAGGTCGTTAATGCTCGAAGGGGTTGCCGGGGTAGTGAAAGCCGCAGACACATCCGCGACATGATTAGCGGCAGGCGTATCCGCATACGCTACCGACGGGGCAACCAGAGCGGCAATAATAGGAGTGGTCAGAGTCAGCTTAGTGTAAATGTTTTTCTTGCCCATAAGGGTAAGTAACTTTCTTGTAGGGGTCATCTGTCAGTGGCTTACGAAATTAGCTGTCAGGCTCGGCATGTCAGATTCTTGCCTAACTTCAGGTGAAGTCTTCGCCTCTAGAGAGATGCCTGTGATGCGCAAGACAATGCTTGTCGTACCCGCGCCGCAGGCACACATCTCAGATGTGGTTCTTCCGCCTCTCGGAAGGTAAATTGTTAGCCCCAAGGCTTGAGCTGAACCCCGAGAGCTCAACCAGCTCAGCTCGTCACATTTCCAGAAAAGATGAAGCCGACTTCCGTAGGCGAAACTGCCAAACGGAAGTCGGCTTCACAAGGTCTTTCACCTTGGAACCTTAAAAATTGTACCACTGAAAGTATAGCGGCGCAACAGCTACCTGGGTTACGAAATGAGCAGAGACGCAATCATGCCATTCACCCCGTAGAGCAAAGCAAGGTTATAGACGGCATGTGCAATCCATGAGGCGTAGATGTTCCGAGTCTTCAGCGCCAGGAAGCACAAAGCAATACCCGAAAGCACATACATGAGCACCTGCGGAGCGATAGAGAACAAAGTGCCAGTGAAGATGTCCATAGAGCCAAGCGAAACCGCGAGATTAAACGAAGTGAGCAGAGTGCCTGCAACATGGTATGCCATGAACCCCAAGGAGGACAGCAGAACCATAAGAACCTTCGCGCCAGGAATGACACTGTTGCGCACGGCAGACATAAGAACACCACGGAACAGCATTTCCTCAGCAATGGGCGCGAGAGCTACCGTAAACCCAAGGTAAGCCAAGAGCGTAGGTAGATTCATCACCTGGTAGGGCGCTACAGCCTCCACAGGCGGCTTTCCGCCCGCCAATATCGTAGAACCAACACTAATAGCCATAAGTGCCACAGCGCCCAGCAGACCGCTCCACAGGTACCTGTAAGAGAGCATAGGGTTGAAGATACCAAACAAGATGGAGTGGATGGAACCACCGATTCGAGATGCCATTAACTTAGAGACAATCACAGTAACCCCAATGATGGTGGCGCTGTACACCATTGAGACAATGTGATGATTCGCAACAGGGAGGTTAAGGCTCGCAATTGGGTTGCTAAGAAGCCAGGTAATGCCGTTGCTGACGACGAACACGGCGACAATTGCCGCCAACCCATAGAAAGCAAGCTTCAGCAGACTTCCAGAGCTACTGGAGGTAGGGGAACTAACCTTCTCAGGGATGACATCGGCGGAGTGTTCTTCCTGCTCCTGTGCAGGCAAAGTGGAAGGCTCAGCGGCGGCAGTCGTATTTTCAGACACGAATATCTATTCCTTTCAGTAGTAAAGTTTCAAGCAGGGGTGGTATAAGTATAACGCATTGGCGGGCTAACTAAAGAGAAGACCTCAATAGTTAGCCCGCCAATCTCGCTAACTATAAGTCACTAGTCAGCGATGCGCTTGTAATAGGTTCGAGGACGCAAGCCCTGAGCCTTATTCAGACGGCGCGCCTCAGCAATATCTGCCATGTCGCGCTTACGGTACTCAGCGAAAGTCATACCGTACTTGTAGGTTTCGTATTCGTAATCGTCAGAGAAGCGCTTGTCGGTACCTGCACGGCGCTTCATATCCTTCGCCTCAGCGTAAGGAAGAAGACCTTCAATGTAGAGCAGGTAGCCGTCTTCGGTGCCGAAAACAAACTTCGGGTTGCCAGAGTTGCCGGTAAGGATTACGCCAAAGCTATTACCCGATACCTTGAACAGCTCATTGCGGAGCTTGTCGGAAGTGTCAGCAGACTTGTAGCGCTTGAAGTCACCCTTATTGACCTGCCACACCAGCTGGCTCTGGGTGTTAATGATGGTCAGGTCGCCAAACTGGGAGCGAATGGCGTGCCACACCTCAGAGTTGGAGGACATGTAGGTGTGAAGGATGCCCATGTCCTTCTCGGGGTTACTTTCGTTCGGGATGGCAAGGTCGAAACCCTTAGCCTTGTTGCGGTGACGAATGTAACCCTGGATGCCGCGAACGTTGCGGTCAGACTTCATATCGCCGGGCTCGAAACGCCAACCATCCGCAAACTCGTGCACATCAGACGGAAGAACCGTAGCCGGAGAAGTAAATACATCGCTCACAGTCCAGTTGTGGTCGTAACCATGCTCATCAGAGTAAACGTTGGGGTTGGTTACATTCGAGCGGGAGAAGCCGTCATCGCGAACAGCCTGAAGCTTAGTGCCGTCACCATCCGTCAAGATGATGAGAACATCTTCCTTGCCTACGCCTCGAACGTTACGGGTAGCACGAACCGTAATGTTGCCACCCTGAGCATTCTGCTTAGCGGTCGGAAGCAGTCGCACGCTCTGGTTCGGTGCAGACGAAATGTATGCCGGAACAAAGCCGCCCTCAAAGTCACCCATAAGGACTACGCCCTCCTCATATGCAAGACCGTGCACAGTATCCTTGTGAGAGCTGATGCTAATAAACAGGGTTTCATTAGTGCCCGGCGCGGAGCAGATGTCCCAGATGTGCTCCGCCTTATACGGGCGACCCTGCGGGTCACGAATATCACGCAGAGTCCAATCCTTACCAGTGGTGTCCGACTCCCACACAGCGGTACGGTTCCACAGGTCACGGAAGTTTGCAGGCTGAGACGGGTCAGTAAGCGGGACGTAGATGCGACCTGCCGCATACTGAGCAGTAACAGCCTCGGAACCAGCGGGCTTGAACTGCATCAGAGAGTTGCCGCTCGCGTCAAAGCTGGAGAGGCAGACTCGACTAGTGCCGTAAGTGTCACCATTTGCGTTATAGTCACCATAGCCGGGGGTTACAACATTGTTCCACGGGGAAACGGTGACGGAGTTAATCGCGGAAAGCGACGTGGTACTGTTGCCTCGCTTGATGGCGTGACCAACAGCGGGGGTTGCTACCTTCTTGACCACGGGGTCCTTTGCGGCGGCAACGAAACGACTGCGCGCGTTTGCGGCAGGTGCATTCACAGCCATCAGTGCGCCACCAGCGGCGACACCAGCAATCAGAGAACGGCGGGAAATAGACATAGTGTGTACTCCTAAATAGTTGAAGTTGAAGTGAATAAAAGAAGTGAATAATGCCGACCCGACTACCAGAGGCGAGCCAACAAAATTTAGTGTACCACATGTAAAACAGGTTTCGCAAATCGAGTGTTTTAGGTCTAATAAAGAGGGGTTCCCGCTCTACCTCCTCAATTAGAAGACAGAGCGGGAACCCCTCTTTGAAAACAGTTATCAGTTAGAGTCCGACGTTACCACAACTTCAAGTCGTACTTGGAAGTCGTAGAATCATCGTCATTTACCACGATATTCTCCAAATCGCCAGGCTTGAAAGCGGCTCCACCAAAGAAGTACTCAGCTCGCGCCGCCTTCAAGAAGTACGGGTCAGGATACTCTAGACCGTCGGCATCCTTAAATGTCGCCTCCTTAGGCAGGTGGACAACATCGAGGGTTCCTTCACGATTACCCTGAGGTGCATACGCAAACCTAGTATCGCCGGATTCATCCTTGTATGTCATCACAAAGTCAGATGCGCGCGAAGCATCATCACTCTCCCACCAATACTCTTCAAAGCCATTAGCACTGTTCGACAGGGACGAGTCCTGCATATTGCTACGCTTATAGGTTAGAGACTCCTGCCTAGCTGTAGCGCGACCAGCGAAAGCCGCCGCCAAAGTCTCCGCCTGCGAAACATCCGCCGGGTTCACAGTGGTACTAATATTAGGTAGGTAAGAGCGGCGCGAAACAGCTTGCGCCATATCCGTATAAGAGCCACCCCTAGCGCTCCTACCGCGCAACACTCGCAAGCGAGGAGTTATACCATCCTCTTCAGGGTTGCCGGGCACAATATCATCCAGGGTGGGCTCAAAAGTATCTGAAGCCATCTTATACTTGCCACTCTTCAGCCCCTCAACGATTACGTCAGAGAAGTACGGGTCTGTAGGGTCACCTTCAATACCTAGGCGGCTCTGCAATGCGACAAGGGCATTGTACTTGTCGTCTTCCTGCTCGTTCCGAATGTAGTAATCCATTACACCTGAGACGGCGACAGACTGGTACTGCAACTTGCGCAAACTATTGAGCGCATCCTTCTGCGGGGCGGTGAGTTCCAAATGCGCATTCTCCGGGTCTTGTGACAAATCCTCATATACATCCCTCAACTGTTCGCGCTCCTGTGCGTCCCACCTGTACGCGCGATACATAACAGCATCCTCTTGAGAGCCATACCTGCGGATAGCCGCCCTCTGCGTTACGGTATCTGAATAAGGGCTAATGTTTATTGCCACATACCCACCATCGTCAATGTACTTCGTGATGGATTTATCTTTTTCGCGAACAACTGACCCGGCAAATTGAGAGTCATTCTCTCGTAGAGGGTAATTCATATCCCCGTCTGGAGTCTGAGGGAGGCTGTGCAACAGCTCACCATCTTCAGGGATGTAAGGGCTGGCAATACCAAACTCCATGACGTAGCCACTATCCGTCTCATCCCTATCCTGCCCCAACGGGTCAATGGTCTCAAACATCTTGACTCGACCACGCCCCTGAGGGGTCTCAGCCCAAACCTTCTGGGCGCGCTCAGCTTCTTCCTCATCAAGAGGCTTATCGAAGTTTCGTGTAATCCATGTAAGTGGCGAATACTCTACAGCCTTCAACTCCTCCGAAACGTCATTACCCTCCGCCTCAAGGTCTTCCAGCATATTCCTACGCCACTCCAGAACCTCATCCAGCTCCTTCTCATCCCACCCAGCATACGCAAGAGCTTCCTTTATTCGCTCCGCATCAGTCTCAGGCTCCCAGTAGCGGTCATCGTCAAGCTCATATACAGGGCGAGCTATGCGCATTGAAGAAACATCGAAGTCCAACGCGAACTGACCTGTATCAGGGTCAAGCCAACCCGCACTGTCCCTACCATGCTCGACAGGCTCACTCTGTACGGGCTGTTCAGTCTCTACTGGCGGCGTGGGCGGCGGGGCAATATCAATATCTACAATATGGAAGTTGTCGATAGCTTCCTCAAGAGTAGCCATTGGAATAGGCTGAGCAGGCTCTTCTGCCGCACCAGCGTTATCGGCAGGCGGTGACGGGACATTGAGGTCAATGTCAATAAAGCTTACGTTCCCAATAGTGCCAGCGAGAGTTGCAGTGGACTCAACCTTCGGAGTTTCCTGTGGGGCTTCAGCGGGCTTATCGGGTTCAACTTCCAATAGGTCTGCTGGGTCACCTGGATAGGGATAATTCTCAGGGTCGCGGCTGTATAGCGTCCAAGGGGTTACGCCCAATGTCTCAAAAATTTCAGGGCTCAGTCCGTCCGCACCAAACGTATCTAGCGCCATATCGTAGTTATGTCGGCTCAAAGCTTCCAGCTCTAGCCAGCTATCTGCTTCAGCAGGAGTATTGAAGTGTGGAGCGTTGGAGGCGAACTTGCACTGATGCTCGGCACTGCAAGGAAGCCGCCGGTTATCGTTGTTAATATGGTACTGTCCCTTAGCCATAATCCAACTACTTTCATAACGTGTAATATATAGGTGGTACCAAAACGCCTACATAGCAAGCCTTCTGGTACCACCTATATATCAATAAGAGCCGAAACACACAGGAAACCCACAGGAGTTATTCGCCTAGCCTTGACAGACAGCTCTAAAAATGTGCTATAGTGTACATGTAGTGGTCGCAATCTCGCGGGCACACACCAATAACCCAACCTCGAAAGGTAAAACACTATGGCTAAGAAGATTGGCATCTTTGACCGCATCTCCCAGCTGGTGAAGGCAAACATCAACGACCTCCTGGACAAGGCAGAAGACCCTCAGAAGATGCTGGCTCAGCTCATCCTTGACTACACCAACAACATCCGCGAGGCAGAAGGCTCTGTTGCTCAGCTCATCGGCACCCTCCGCCTACTGGAGAAGGACTACGCCGAAGACGCGAAGACCGCGAAGGAGTGGGGCACTAAGGCTCTAGCCGCCTCCAATAAGGCAGACGAGTACCGCGCCGCCGGTGACACCGCCAACGCTGACAAGTTCGACAGGCTCGCCAAGACCGCCATCTCCAACCAGCTCGCCGCTGAGAAGAAGATGCAGATTGCTGAGCCTCAGATTACTGCACAGACCGAGACTGTCAATAAGCTCAAGGCGAGCCTTGACGTTATGCGCAACAAGCTTGAGCAGGTGAAGCAGAAGAAGGCTGAGCTGGAGGCGCGCCAGAAGACCGCTGAGGCTACCCTGCTCATGGCAGAAACTTCCAAGAACTTCAACACTATTGACCCCACCTCTGCACTGGCAGGTGTGGAAGAGAAGGTTCGCCGTCTGGAAGCCAAGTCCTTGGGTGAGCAGGAACTTGCTGAAAGCCGCCTGGATGACGACTTCGAGGCACTTGCAGACCTTGAGCGTGACCAGGAGCTAGAGGCTCGCCTTGCGGCTCTGAAGGGTAACAAGGCATAGCCCTAAGGCAATAACGTCACCCGGCGATGCATTACATGTAGGTGATTTGGCTGTTACCCCGCAGGAGTGACGCAGTGAAACCCCCAACCTTGACTGGTTGGGGGTTTCACTTTTATACGCAGAGACGGTGACGGGATTTGAACCCGCATACCCGCGAACGGGTGTAACAGTTTTGCAGACTGCCGCCTAAACCAATTCAGCCACACCGTCGTAAGCCCCTCAGGGGCTATGTAAGCGACTAATGCCAACTTACATGTAAAACTCTACCAGATGGAGGTTGAAATGCGCAAGCGGGGCATATAGCCCCTTTGCAGGTGGCGGTATGCCCCGCTTGCGCGAGTGAAAATGCGTGTAAGTGTGCCCATCTATAAGCTCCGTCCAACGACCCTACAATATGTCGCCGGTGCATATGGATGGATAATTACAACACTTACAGTATAGCGTATCCCCTACTTGGTTGTAAAGTACCCATCAACAGGCATCCATGAAGTCGGGTGGATAAGGGTGCCGCTTGACGGGTTGAGGGCAGAAATCATCTTACCGTTACCCAGATAGATACCGACATGGTTGTATCCGTTCTGGAACACAATGTCGCCAGGCTGAGGGGTGGCAGTAGGCTTCAGCTCATTCTTCATTGAGAAGGTGTACGGGGTGAGCTTAATGCCGTGCTGGGCGTAAACCCAGGAGACGAAGCCGGAGCAGTCCCACGACTTAAAGGTCTTGCCACCCCAAACATAGGTACCGCCTAGACCGCTCTTAGCCGTGGCTACAATCTTATCCTTAACGTTGCCGGACTGCTGATTGACTAGTGGCTCAGCGGATAGGCTTGCAGGCACTACAACTGACCCACGTGCGACATTATGCAGAGTACTGAGCTTGCCAGTGCGTGAGAACCATTGAGTAGTAGCGTTACGGTTGCCAACAACGTCGCTCACCGGGAAGCCATGCTTATCCCAGTGACCTTCACGAGCCCACTTCTTACCTACCTCGCTGTTGAACTGGATGACGTGCGTGCGGTTAGCGGAAGCATCCCAGCCAACGATGTAGTAGTCGTCACCATTCTTGAAGTCCTGAGCGCGCCCACCATGCACGTAATACTCTTCACTTACAGGAACGCCGAGTTTATTCTTGCCCACCTCGCCGTAGCTCAGCCACTTGCGTGCAATAGCACTATTGATGTCAATACTATGCACGCCGGTCTGCTCCGTCCATACCAGCTTAACGGTACGACCATCCTTAGTCAGGAAGTCCTGCGTCACAACACCGTTACCCTGGCTGGTTTCCTCAGAGATAGGTACACCAATCTCGTTCTGGTGTTGCTCCCAATAGTGACCGATAGCGCCCGGCATCCAAATATTGTGGACACCAGTCTTCTCAGTCCACACCATCTTATGTCCAGAGCCGAAGTCCTGGTAAGTGTAGCCGTTCTTAGTGACCTCTTCAGTCGTTGGGTACTTGTAGGTGCCTGCTGAGCCACCTGCCTGAACCCAACGGTTGCCAATCGCGCCGCGAGTCCAGATAGTCTTACCGCGAGCCTGATGAGAATAAACTACCGTATGCCCAGACTCGAAACGCTGTTCCCAGGAGGTAGCACTGGTCTTACGCTCATTCTCAACAGGCGCACCATAGTTGCGCCTAGTGTCAGTCAGATACTTCTTAATACCATTGACAGCCTGGAACTTGGAGGTCGGGTCAGAAACAGAGACCTTGCCGGTAGCCTTATCCAAGGTAAGGCGAGTCACAACACCATTCTCAGTACGGAAGTCCTGGTAAACCGTGTTACCCTGAGCCACCTCATCGGTGATAGGCGTACCAATCGTGCGCACATCACCCATCTCAAGCCACTTATTCGTAATAGGCTCGAAGTTAGTCATGACGTGGACACCATTCTTGGCTGACCAAATCAGTTTCTTGCCGCTATCGAAGTCTTGCTGTACAGACTCACGGAAGCTGTACTCGTCAGTCAAGGGGTACCCAAAGCGCCCATATTCGTTACCGTTCTTTACCCAGAGGTCACCGATTGCTCCACGCAGGTAGATAGCACCACCCTTACCATCCTTGCGGTGCAGGATACGGTAACTATTCGTGAAGTCCTGAGCCCAGCCACCCGGCAACGCAAGCTCACGCCCAATAGGGTTGCCGTAACGCGCCTCATCCTTATGCCAGTAGCTACCGATACCAGAGTAGATGTTGATGTAGCCGCCGTTATTGAAGTGACGGTCACCATTATCCTTGACTGGCGCAGGGGCTTCCTTCGGCTTCTCGGGGGAATGAGCGGAACGGAACCCCGTCGGAGCAGGTGAAACCTTGCCATTACTGCCCCACTTAGAAACATAATCGCGGTTGCGCACAAAGTTATCCAGCTCAGCGGCAGTACCGTTGAATACGTTGGAGTCACCAGCGAACGGCGCAACGGATGAGAACTGCCAAATGTCGAAACTGGTAGAGCCGCCAGGCATGAAACCGGGACCCGTGGAATAGTTTGCAATATGCAACGGCAAACCATTGAACTCATTGGTGCCACCCATACAAGTATTCCACCAGTCAGTAGTGGAGTAGATAGTGGGGTAGCGCCCCGTCTTATCCTTATAGGTATTCACAAAGTCCCGCGTCCAAGTCTTCAACTGAGACTGAGACATGCCGAAGCAAGTGTTGCCTAGCGACGGGTAGGGGTTGTACTCCAAGTCAAGCATACCCGGCAAGGTCTTGCCGTCTGCCGTCCAGCCGCCACCGTTCTTAACGAAAATCTCAGCTTGGGTACGCCCAGAGGACTGCGGCGGCAAGGCGAAGTGGTAGCCGCCAGTGACAAGACCTGCGTCACGTGCTCCCGCATAGTGCTTGGAGAACGTAGGGTCTACATAGGTGGTGCCTTCACTGCTCTTCATCCAGGAGAAGCGGCTACCAGCGGCATACTGCGCACCCCAGTTGATGTTCGGCTGATGGTTCGAGACATCCTGACCTAGGACACCCCAGGAGGGCTTCCATCCACTCTTAGTGGTTAGCGGGACTACAGCCAGGGTAGGTGCGGTCGCGTTAGAGATAGTTGAGTCCTGTGCCCCAGTAAGGTTCTGCTTGTCAATAGCCTGCGCCTTAGCGCCCCAGCCGACAGTAGCGCCACCCTTCTTCGCGCCCTCTTCAGGAGTCTCAGCGAGAGCAACCTGAATGTTCTGGACGGATACAGACCCCTGCAAGGTAGGCGCGGCTTCAGTAGTAGCAGTATCACCCTCTAGATGAGTTTCCGCATCATTCTTAATGGTTTCCGTCTCGGAGACCGTAATAGTTGAACCGGCGGTAAGAGGCTTCTTCTTCTCATCCGGCTCAGCATTAGCCACAGCCGGAGCTACTGTGCCTGCAATAGTAGCAGTCAGCAGGGCAGAAGCGAGAACGGTCTTCTTAACGTTGGTATTGGTCTTCGTAGTCAAAAGTTTGTTTCCTTCAAATGTGTTACTCGGGTCGCATAGCTCTATGAACGTACAACCGGCGGTCAAGTCTAGCGGCTCATTGAACCTCACCTGTTTAGGCATACTCGAATAATATAGCGGAACACCTGCCGCATAAGTATACTTAGATGACAGTCATCCAGCCGAAGAAGTGAAGGGGATATGTGCATAAAAATGCGGCTACCCGACTAATTAAAGCCGGGTAGCCGCATCACAAAGAAGGTCGCTCTACCACACCGTCCATCCCTCATAATCCTCTACAGCCACCCTATCAGGGTATGCAGTGAAACCAATCGGAGTTTCCGTCTTGCTCGCGCCTGCACGATACAGCCCTAGCGCCCTATCCGCGTTAGTGAGAACAGGTGAGTTGTCTCCCTCATAAGCCCCCACAGTCTGATAGAGAACCCCATCAGCATTGGTCTCCAAAACTACAGCATACTGCTGGGAACTGCCCTCGCCGCTGGGTCTGCAAACAATATCACCTGGGGCGACATGAGACATCGCCTCCCTCTCCCCCAAATCCCTGAACATCTCGTCGCGGTAATGGGCGTAACTACTAGTCGCAAACTTGCGGCGACGCTCCTGTTCAGCTGAAGTCATGTAGCTATGGGAGATAATGTCATTCCACTCCAAAGCCTTAATATCTTCTTTCAAAGACTCGTCGCGCGTAGGAGACTGAGCAATAACCGCCTGACGGGGAGTCTGTGGCGGCACCTCACCATCAGCCACAATAAGAAGCTGTTCAAGCTCATCTGCCGACTTCCCTACACCCATAAGGTTAGGGTTGATAACCAGATAACCGTGTTCGGTTGGTTGGGATGAACATGCTTCTAAGAGCTGACGCATCTGCCGCGCATCTCGCGGGTAGTGCAACCCATTCTCATCAACATCAGTCTCAGCGGTCTGAAGCCACACTTGATACTCTGGGTGGTTCTGAAGCGCATCAGCAACCGCCTGCCGGATAGCTTCTTGAGTCCCTTCATCTAACTGGTGTGATGCACGAAGCGACTCTGGCAAATGTGAAGCAGTCATAAGTCTCTCAAGGAGTATGCCAGTATGCTTCGCTAGTGCTCTGTTGTGGTTATTTAGGTAATGCGCGTATGCCGCGTTCGCATACCCCAAATACCTCTTCTCACCAATACCTTCAATGCGTTTAAGGTATTGCGATTTATTTTTTGAAAGCTGTTCATATGAGGGATACTTCTTGTCGGCGGCAATGACCATCGCAGTAGTCTGACTATTCGTCTTTTCCCGCTTATGCGCCTCAAACATAGCCTTAGCCGTAGCAATATTCGCAGGACTCGAAGACGACAACCCGGCAGGAGTTACCTTAGCCAACCTTGAAATGGATGTCGTCTCCACAATCTCCCATAACGAAAGCGGAGTGGTTGAAACATAATTCGGGGCAGAAACAGAGGTAGCGTCAGTATCAGCATACATCTTGTCGGCAGGCTGTTTCTTCGCGACCGCATAGTCAATACGCGCGTGGCTGTCAGCGGCATAAGCGGCGGCATCAGTGTCAGGGATAAGGGATACCTGCTCCTTCGTGAGCGTAGAACGCTCAGCTGGAGCCTTGCCTTCCAGGACAGCCTTAGCAGAAATCTGCTCAGCGGCTTCAATTGCCTCAATCAGAGTGTCGAAGTGCAGAACACCCTCACCATTATTCAGGTGCCTGTACGCGCAAACATCCCTGCCTCGGCACTCATTAGGCTTATTATTGGGGGAGATGTGGTAGCATTGCATTCTTCATTTTCCTGCTGTCTTTTTACGAGATTTAGGGGTCTAGCATTTATCGTGCGTAAAAGCCGCCCAGCACCCCAAGCGCCCCATCGTAGGGGCGGAAGGTAACTGGGCGGCTCCACTATGAGGAGGTCAGCCGATGAAGGCTAGAGTATTCACACATACAATATATCAGTGACTATTTCCGCTTCGTGGCAGTAGTAGACGGTGCAGGCTTCGGGGTGCTCATGGGCACAAGCTCACCGTCAGTGGTCATATTCGTGCACCGGGGCGTAATCTTCACCTTCAGCTCACGGTTATCAAAGATAATACCCTGCTCACGCTGTTCATCAGTGAAAATAAGAGGACACTGACGGTACACCTGCTTAGCCGGGTTGCTGAAGTCCTTGAAAACAGGGACACCTTCAGCATTGATGTGTGAATACACCAAGTTCATTCCTGCCTCATCGCCACGCCACTGCCGAAGCTGGTCTTCATCTACAGTCAGGCGATTAGTGATATTGGAGGATAGCTCCACAGTCCTGCTGGTATGGTCGTTCCACCACAGCCACCCAGCGCCGGAAAGACACGCAAATGCTAAAACTCCGAATGTGGCAATAGTGCGTTCGTGAGCGTCCGTGAAGAGCTCAAACAGCGTAAAGATGAGGCAGATGCCGCCAATGACGACTAGGGGGATAATCCAGAATAGCGGGTTGATGCTGTCGTGGGCTGTAATGTACATCATGGTATGTAAGTGTGATTTCCTAATAGTTGTTTAGTTTGTTGTGCGGTCTACATTACGCCAAATAGTCGTAGAGCAATGAGGGTTGCAGAGCTCCAGAAAGCGGTAGAAATAGCGCCCGCAATGAGGAAGCCTCGCATAAACTCAGCGCCATACTCGGCATCAACGAAAGTGTCAGTCATTTCCATTATTGGTTTCTCCTTATTGGGGTTTAGTAGTTGTTCCACGGGCGGTTGTCTACCACCTTCACAGGCAAAGGTCGCTTGTTGCGACTGCCCCATCCAGAGTTACGAGCCAATGCTCGGATAGGGTCGGGGCGGTTCAGTGCATTAGCGGTGTTGCGGTCGTATCGTGCGGCAAGAGCGCGTAGGGAATAGAAGACTTCACGAATATACTTCATGGTAGTTCCTTTCAAGTAAGTAATAAATGAAAAATAAATCTGCCAATAAGTGTATCACATACTTAGAAGGTATGCAAAAGCGCCGCGCATGTGCTAAGACATACGCGGCGCTTCACAGCATAGCAATTAGATGCTACTGCTCACCATCATCCTTCTTCTTGGAACGGACACGGCGGATAAGCACTACCACAGCGGCAATCAGCCCGCCAACCAGAGCACCCTTGAAAGCTGAAACTAGGACAGAATCACCATTGTGACCAGTCTTAGCCTCAACAGGCTTGGAAGGCTTCTCTGAAGGCTGTTCAGGCTTCTCAACAATCCCAGCAGAGCTTCCATCGTTCTGCGTCGGAACTACCTTGGAAGCAGGAGCCTCTGACGGAGTGCCAGCGGGAACAGTGGATTCACCCCTCGGCTCAGCAGTAGCAGAACCACCATTCACAGAACCCTTATATTCAGGGTCATTCTCACGAACAGCGGGCTCAGTACCGTTCACGCCACCGGTAAAGTCGTCCTTCTTGTTAGAGTCAGCCTCTACCGCGTTCGCACCACCCGTATACTCAGGGTCATCTTCACGGATAGCAGGCTCGGAGCCGTTCACGCCGCCGTTAAACTCGGGATTCTCAGTAGCAACCTCGGGTTCACCCTTCTCAGTGACAACCTGGTCGGGGTTTGCAGGCTGGGTAGCAGGTTCGCCCTTCTCGCTAGAAGTATTCGCTAGAGCCAATGCCTTGCCGGTAGTAGAACCAATCAGCAAGGTAACAGCGCCCTTAGAAGATACGGTGCCGTCGGAACGTACAGCCGCGTAGGATACGGTCGGCGCGAAACCCTCCTTAGTCTTGGTGGTAATCTCGATACCCTTACGGTTCTTGCCGGGCACGTCCACAACACGGTAGGTAGCCATACCATCATCATACTGGGTGACTTCCTCGCCGTTGGTGTTGTACAGCTTAACGCCCGTAAGGGTCATTCCGTTATTATTGCCGAAATTCGTAGAATCATTAGCCAGTACGTCCACAATCTGAGTGGTACCAGTCTTGAGGCGCGGGTAATCAGAAGCCGCTAGAGGGTTAGCTTCCTGAACGCCACCGAGTGTGTAGCTAATGCCACGGTAAGCATAGTTGGGGTCATTCGCGTATGCCTGGAAATACCACTTTTTAGTCTTCGCGTTCACCACAGGGACATCTTCACGTCCAGCCTGACGGATAACCTGCTTCGTCTCATCGGTAATCGGGACGGTGGTACCCGTCCACTGGGACTTGTCTTCCAATTTTTCGTAGGCGAGGTAGTCCTTGGACTTGCGCAAGTTCTCGGTGACCAGATGTACGGGGGTTGATACACCCTCGCGGGTCGGGGTGATGGTCATGCCCAGCTCTTCGCCCTGCACCACACCGTTATCAGTCTCGGTAGTGGACTTGTAGCCCGGAGTCTCGTGGAAATCGGTATGTAGGTTCATAACCCAGAAAGGGTCGGTCACGGTGTAGGTACGTGAATCACGACCAGTGTGTGTGGTGTGACCGATGTACCCGTTCTCATGTACACGGTCAGGCAAGAAGGTGCGGACAGTAGTATCAGCCGGGATAGCATCAGCCGACCAGTTCACAAGCGTGTTCTGCTGACCTTTAGAACCCGCAGGAAGCTCGGCGTAGTTCACGGGCATCCATTGGACAGCCTGCCACGGGAACGCGGCGTTGCCGCCGGTATGCTTGTCGAACATCTTCTTGAGCCAACCATTTTCCACAGTTTCATCCATGTAGATATTCTTGCCTTCACGTGCGGCAGGCGCGTAAGACCAGCCCGACTCGAAGTTGAAAGCAATCGTTGCGAGGTTGCGGTCTGTGACGATGCCGCCGTATTCCTTAGCGGCTTCAATCTGCATACGCAGAATAGCGTCGTCGGTCTTGTCAATGGAGCGCAGGTAGCCATCGGTGTCAAAGTCCTTCGGCAAACGCCAACGCTGACCGGCGTGCGGAGCTTCCGGGTACTTGGTGGTGTCGATATTGCCGTCCGCCATTTTCGCGGGGAACGACGCACCCTTCTGGTAGTTAGGGAACGTCACAGACAGGGCATGGTTAATCTTGCCGCTACGAAGCTCATCGATGCCAATCTGCGTATTCTCATTAGCCATACCCACAACAGACGAAGTGCCAGAAATAAGGTTCAGCCAGTAGTTGTTTTCACCCATGCCGCCAAAGTTGGGCTTAGCGGGAATGTAGCCACCCGAAGAGTACTTAATGACGGGTGTCCAGTCTGCTTCAATCTGAACATTCAGAGTGCCACCTGCCTTCTCTACAGCCGCACGGGTAGCGGTGATAGCGCCGGTATGTGCGTCAATAGTTACACCTTCAACCGGGTTTACGATGCGGAAGGTCTGACCACGACCAATAGGGTATCGCATATCGCGACCAGATTCCATGTCACGAGAGTAAGCCTGCACCGTGATAGTATCACCCGCAGAATACGGCGACACGTGGTTCCTGGGGGTATCCACAGGAGTCAAACCATCCTTAGCGGTGGTCTTCTCACCAGGAACAGCCTGTAGCCGTGCGCTCTCAGTGTCAATGGTCTGGGTCTTACCCTCAACGGGTGCGGAGGTGAAGTACGCCGTATCGTAGTTCACCTTCTGGCGCTGGGTCTTATCCTTAGCCCCACCCCATGCGGTGACGTTGGGAACAGTGCCGTCTTCGGACATCTTGATAGTCGCCGTAGTGCTGTAGGTCTGCGCGGGCGCATCCTGCATGACGTGGAACATGGAAGTCCACAGACCAGTAGCCACGTCATAAGTCGCCAAGGACTTATCACCGGAAGGATTCGGATGCTTTAGGTACCACAGAGACATAGGGCGAGAACCCATAGTGAGGCGGCGGGTAGCCTCATTGGTGAGGGCGCGGTTATCGCGGGACACGACCTCCACATATTCCTGGTTAGGGTTAGAGGAATCGACAGTGAGGGTGGGAATAAGTTCCTGACCAGCACCGCCCCGGTTCACATTCTCAGCGGTCAGCCACTTATTGATAGTGCGTGAGTACACGAGGTGCTGGGAATTGATGTTCTGGCTGTTATCCAGTACGGGCGTATTATCGGGTAGCTTCTGGTAGGCAAAGGTATCGCGCGCCACCTGCTGACCGGAACCCCACATGCCAGTATCCTCAACCTTATGGAGGTGTTCGGTGGTCTTATTGGTGTCTACGGGGGCGTAGGGTGCTAGTACTTCGTGGGTGGGGTCAGCATTGTTGAAGCAGAAACCGTTTACAGTGTTGCCGTTTTCGTCTAGGGGCACGATACGGTAGCCGGTGACGAGGCAGGGCTTACCGTTACTGGTGCTAATGGTCTTGGTGGGGGCGGTTTCGCCGTGGTGGTTATCCCACGGGTTAGACCCAGTAGCCGTTGATGCTGATGCGAAGGTGCTAGGCATTAGGGAAGCGGTGGCAAGCGCCACAGCTAGGAACTTCTTATTTGACATATAGCCTTTCTCCAATGTGGATGCGTGGTAGTTCTATTAACGCTAATGTATAACTTTAAGTATCCCTGCCAGATGCTTCACCTGACATGAAGTAGCTACATAAAGCTGGGACTAGCGATGTAACCTAATATTTATAGCACGACTATGCACGATTTGGGAAATCGGGCAGGTTGCATACGAATAACAAGCGTATAAACATACACTTGTTGCCGCTTTGAATATGTGGTATGATTGAGTTATTGATAAGGAGTTGGCAACGCAATCATATAAGGAGTACGCCATGCAAACCCCTGACTGGGAAGATATTGTTAATGCCGCAGAAAACGTCGGCATCAGCCGCCTATCCATCATCGCCTACGGGTACTACGGCTCCCGCGCTACTGGGCTTGCCACCCCTGAAAGCGACGAGGACATCTTCGTAGTCATTGACACTACTGTCCAGAAAGATGAGAAGATGAACATTAGCGACGCTTGCGACATCAAGTTCATCTCTGCTAAAGAATGGCCCACCAATGCAGACTTCCTCTTCGACATTATTGCCATCGGTAACATTATCTTCCCGAAGCAAATTCGCAATGCAGGGGCAAAGGCGGAACGTAACCCGTGGGCGGCATACATTCAGAACTACCGCACCCCCGTATATTCTGCAATGCAGGGCTCCATCTCAGCATCTCGCGCCGCCGATAAGCGGCTGGGAAACATTAACCGTCGCGAAACTTTCGACCCCATCAGTAAGCTCAAGCGCGCAAAGAACGCTCGCAAGGAGCAGGTTCGCAGGCGCAAGCTAGAGGAATACGCATACAGCATGTTCAATAGCGACAGCCCCGTGTATAAGCCGTACTTCAATGCGGCAGAACGTGAGTACGTACTGAACGGCTAGGAGCCCAAGCTGTAAAGGGCTGGAACCATCTCGCCACCTAGTAATGCGAGAAGGTTTCAGCCCTTTTTTGTGCGCCATATTTGAAATAACGGGGCACCCTGTGGTAGAGTGGGTTACATCTTCACCCGATAACCTCTAAAGTGGGGGAATCGAATACGTGAAGCTGACACTTTCAGATAACTTTCACCCCGCATTGATAGGGTGAAAGTTGCAAGGTCTCCGTTTTATGTGCTATGATAAAGTCACTTGGAACTTCGAGGCTCAGCCTGGAATGTGTCTGAGCACCCCCATTGTTTACTTAGTAGAACGGATACAGAAATGTCCACCATCTCCACCAAGGAAATTTACGCACAGGTCGCTGAGAAGGCTGGTAAGAGCCAGGCAACCGTAAAGGCTACCATCGACGCACTACTTGAGACCATTGCTGAGAACGTTTCTCAGGGCAACAAGGTTCAGCTCGTCGGCTGGCTGGCTGTAGAGCGCACTGAGCGTGCGGCGCGTCCTGGTCGCAACCCGCAGACTGGTGAGGCTATTCAGATTCCTGCTGGTTACGGCGTGAAGGTTGCCGCAGGCGCTAAGCTGAAGGATGCAGTCAAGAAGTAGTCTCCGACTACTTTTATGGCGGTGATACACTCCAATCTATTTGGAGACGTATCACCGCCTTGCTTTTTGTCTTAAAGGTGACACAACAAAGAATAATGAAAGCCCCTACCTGTCATCCAGGTAGGGGCTTTCATTATTGCTTCTCTTTCTACAGGTCACGAACCATGCGCATTACGCTATGTGCGTCGCTCAGTAGCCCTGCAAGGCGCTCATGGGCGCTAGGTGGTACATTCTTGCCAGTGGCGGTGATGCACGCCTGAGAGATACCCTCAATCGCCGCCGCAAGGCTGACAGCTACAGGCTCCACAATCTCAGGGTCACATTTCACCACCTGTGACATAGGCGGGCTAGGCTTTTCAGCAATAGAAGCATCGTCGCCTGCCTCACTCACGGGAGCGCTTACAGGGGGCGCAGTTTCTACGGATGTAGCATCCTCCTCCGAAGCAGAATCGTCGTCAGTGTGCTCAACAGAATACTCAGGAAGCCGCCCAGCAATGTCTTCTGGAAGGCTCGCCCTAAACATCTCATACGCATCAATAAGCCACTGGCACGTTTCCGTATACTGCTCACGCTGAGTCTTATTGGACTGCTCGATAAGGAACGTGAGAAACGCAGTCAGCTCAACGCCATCCTCATGGATAGTCGTAGTGTTGCCGACACTATAGGGAGGCAACGTGAGGCGACGCATCGAAGTAGCCGTCTCAGGCGAGTTCCGAAGCTCAGACGTGAGAGCACCCATAGCGACACCAAGGAGCCTATTCACGCCCTTGATGCGCGCATAAACCTCACCGTCGCAATACTGTAGGTGAATGAACTTGAAGCTCTTAACGTGGCTACCAGCGTGAGCGACCATCGTGTGCGGGTTATCGAGAAGGAACGTTGCGTGGTGAACACTGCTGGAAGCCTCAGACTCAGAGAATAGCGGCTCAGGCGCGGGAAAATGATTTGTGGCTTCTTTCAACCCGTCAATGCGGGGCGGCATCTTCGGCAGGTGGGAAGCCACCTCTTCTTGAAGTTCCTGAAGCCAAGACACCATTTCCTGAACAGACTTCTTGTGCTTGAAGATGCGGATAACGTGCTCTACAGTAACGAAGGACTCCATGTGGTTGTGGAACTCCGTTCTCTGCTCTCCAGGAGGGATAGCATAGAAGCTCTTCCCCCACTTGTAGGATGACCTTTTGACATAGTTGTAAGGAATGATGCGAGTACCGAAAAGCTCACTCGGGAAAGACCTGTTTACATACAAGGTGTCGCCAGCGATAGCGAAGTAGATGGGGAGAGACTTGTATGGTGAGGGGCACTTCTCGTGAATTTCCAGGGTGTCATTACTTGTGTTGAAAGAGAAGATGTACGGGTTTTCGAAGGTCAAGGTGTTTCCTTTCGTTAGATGTCTTTAGGTGGGCAGTTCATGATTTGCGAGAGTGGTAAAGGCGAGCAGGAACCAAAATGAGTTTTAGTGCTCTTAGGGGTTCCTGCTCGCCTTTACGTCAGGGGCGGGCTTAGATGGAGTTTACGTCCTTCAATGCCAGGTGTGCATTGGTCAGCAGTTTAGTGAGCTTGCTGTGAACGTCAGCGGGAATTTCCTGTGCGGTAGCGGCAAAGCACGCGCTGGAAATGTGGTCGATGACCTCAAGAAGTTCCTGTCGCAAAGCTTCAACTGGCGACTGAGACTCAGTGTCGGTAGGAGCGTGCAACTTGCGGGAAGCTTCAATGATGCGCTCAAAAGCCTCAGCGGTTTTCTGCTGAACCTTATCTACAGCGGGTAGGAGCTTGTCTGCGGGGGTCTCAGGGGCTTCCTCGGCAGTAGCCTCATCTACCTTCTCCTCAGGGGCATCTTCCTTTACTACCGCTACGGGCTCAGGCTCTTCCGCAGTGTCCTCAGCCGCAACCTCAGTGGTAGCTTCTTCGGAGGCTTCCACGTCAGAGGGGAAGTCAGCCCTCAGGTCGGGGAGCTTGGCGGCATCTTCATCAGAAAGACCCGCCTTCAGGGTTTCATACGCAGTAAGAAGCCATTCACGAGCGTGTTCATGCTCGCCGCGCAGACGGCGGACGCGGCTACGCTCAATGATGCGGTCAAGGGTCTCCAGCATGGAGCGAATATCCACGGAATTGAGGGTGTCGTAGCTGGTGGCGGTCTTTACTCGGATGCTCGACTTCGGGGCATCAACAGCGTACTTATTGTACTGCGCCCAGAAGTTCTGGTGGGTAACCTTCCACACCTCGTTCATGTAGTGCAGGGTGACCTGTACACCACCATTTCCGTCATGCTGGAGGTGGACAAGCTTGCGTCCACGGCGGATGCTAGACAGGTCAGTGATAGGGGTCTTCGGGTCAGTCGGCATGAAGGTCATAACAACTCGCTTACCGTGACGCATCTCGCGCGCCTTCTCGGTGTCGCCCTTGGTTACGGTTACGGGCGGAGTGCCAGGGAGGTAAGGGACTACTTCAAGGAGGCAGTTGTTCAGCCAGTCATGCATCTTTCGTGCCTCGGGGAGTTCCTTGAGTGCCATAATTGCGAAGCGGATAGGAACAAAGTCCTCTACGTAATTATGTTCGCCTACGCGCTGTTCTTCGGGGATTTCACACGAGATGGCGCGGGCATTATTGTCGGCAAGAATCTGGTAAATGCGGTCGAAGGGGAATACGTCGTCACCAAATGCTTCATTCGGGAGCGATGCGTTCACGTAGACGTTGCCGTTGTGGATGGCGAAATAGACGGGAGTCGATTCGTCAGGGCAGGGCACGAGGGGGTGGAGCGAGGTGTTATCGTTGCCGGTGTTGAACGAGAATACCGAAGGGGTCTGAGACATTAGCTTATTTCCTTACTGTGGATAAAGGTTGTTAAGTAGTTTCACGAGGGATAAATACCTGCGATGGTTTTATTGTAGCACATAATTATATGAGTATTGCAAACGGGGGTGTATATGTGATTAAGACCTCATATACACCCCCGTTCCCGTGCTAGTTATTCGGTGGCTTAGGGAAATGCTCAATCTTCGCCCACGCCTGAGCCTCTATAACGTTCCAATACTTCCAGGTGAAAAGCAGGGCGTGCTCAGGCGAAGGGTATACCTGCGCCCTATTAGATGCCTGAGACTTCGGACGATTCTCCCACCGCTTCCTACATGCCGGGCAACCCCGCATGAAAAGGCTTAGCGGCGCAGGGCACACCCTACCATCAGTAGCTACATACCCACACTTCACATGTACTTGCTCAATCAAATGCTGGTAATCTAGGTAATCAGCATAAGGAGTCGGTATCCCTCGTAACCACTTGCGAGTATGCCTCTTCTGGCAAGACTCACACCCCTTGGTGAATGAATCCGCGTCTGCTCCGCACTCTTCACATAGGATAGGCTTCCTGTGTTGCGGTCGGAAAGGGGTCGCATCCACTTCAATGGGCGCTACCCCGTCAGTGAGGAACACCTCAGAGTTGAGCGCGGAAATCCTCACCCACACCTGCTTCATGGCAAGAGGAGTGACAACTTTCCCTGTATCCAGTACATACTGGTGGCTCTTAAAGCACGCATTGCATCCTGGCGAAAAAAGAGCTTCGGGCGCGCAACAGACATTGCAGACATTAGTCGTAGCGCCACCCCCGTCCGCATAGTCCAGCATCTCCCTGAAGACGTGGCGGCTCGTACTAAACTTATTGCTATTCACGATACGCTCATAACATGCTAGACAGCTGGGCGTAGGGATAGACTCATCTGCTGTAGGGCACTCCATGCATGGGGCATCCTCGCGCTGTTCACGGAAGGAAACCCATAGGGAGAAGTCGTACCCCTGCATATACCACCAGTAGTGGCGGTATTGGCACGCTTTACAACCCATGTTTAAATCGAGGTGGTATGTGCCGCAAGGACAGTTGGAACCCATTGCGTCTCTGTATGCCATTGTTGCCGGGTAATCACTAGAGAGGCCCTTGAAATGAAGCCGTCGGTGTCGCTTAAAGCACTTCTGGCAGTCTGGGTCGATGGTTGGTGAATCCATAGACCAACCGCACTCAGTGCAATATCGCTTTCCCATAAAGTGTGCGTTCCCCCTTTCTGAAACTGATATTGAAACCTTTAGGGATAGCTGGAGGGGGTTACCAGTCATGACTGGTAACCCCCTCCACACTAGCACTTCAAGTATACCACCAAAATAGGTGGCGTATGAGCAATCCTACTTGCGCTCGCCTAGCAGAATCTTCATGAAAGTGCGCTTCACAAAGACAGTGTTCATCTGGTTATACATGTCGCCAGCTTCAAGCTTATATTCAATCTTCGGGTCTTTCTGCGCGTAAGCCCTCATCCCGATACCTTCCTTGAGGTAATCCAGCTCTGCGAGGTGTGCAATCCACTCCTCATCAATTGCGGTCAATGCGGCAAGTCGAGCCGTCGTCGCGGCAAGGTCACGCGCCGCCTCAACCCGCATGTCCCACTGTTGCTCGGCGGCTGATACAAGCTCCCTCACCAACACTTCCTGCGTCAGCTCAGTAGCCGTCGGGTACTCCTCCAGCAAGTCCTTAGGGCTAATCGAAGGCTTCCAATCCAGCTCCTCGTAAAGGTGCTTCCAGAGCCCCTGCAAGTCCCAGTCATCCAAATGCTGACCATTATCTGCAAGCCACTGCTCTACGGCAACCGTAACGGCTCCTTCCAGGAACCATAGGGTCTGGTCTAGAGTGAAGTCAGTATCACCATGCAAGAGCTTCTTGCGTTCTGAGTACGTCTTCTCACGCTGTTTCGTGAGTACGTCATCATATTCCAGAGTGCTCTTGCGTCCTTCCCTGTGCCTGCCATCAATTGCCGCCTGTGCGTTCTCAATGGCTTTGGATAGAACCTTGCCGGAAAGCGGCATGTCAGGGGACTTTGCCATAACGCGCCTAATTCCTTCCACCTGTCGCGGGCTGTAAAAGCGTAGCAATTCATCATCAAGAGAGAGGAAGAACTTACTGCGCCCTGGGTCTCCTTGCCTGCCGGAGCGACCAATAAGCTGGTTGTCGATACGGCGGGAATCGTGCCTTGCGGTACCTATCACATACAAGCCGCCAAGCTCACGTACAAGCTCAGCTTCCTGCGCCACCTTCTTATCCATGATGGGCTGGATTGCCTGCCGCTGTTCTTCGTAAGCCGTGGGCGTATGCTCAGGGGTTAGCCCCATAATTTGCATCTGCTCTTCCACTAGCATGTCCGCGCTACCACCCAGCAGAATATCGGTGCCTCGACCTGCCATGTTGGTAGATACGGTGACGGCTCCCAGGCGACCTGCTTGGGCGATAATGTGGGCTTCCTGCTCCACGTGTTTTGCGTTCAGGACGTTGTGGTTAATACCAGCGGCGGTTAGCATCCTGGAAAGCTTCTCGGAAGCTGAAACGCTGGTTGTGCCGATAAGGATAGGCTGTACCATGCGGCGCTTCTCACCATCAGGTGTCGTATAGAACTCGTCAGTGTCCTCATGAAGGGCTTTAATCTCCTGTACAACAGCCTGGAACTTCTTAGCCTCAGAAATGTATATTTCATCCGCCAAGTCCACACGTTGCTTCTCCTTGTTCGGGGGAATAGTGCGGACAGTCAGGTTGTAGGTTGCCGCAAGCTCCGCCGCCTCAGAAGCCGCCGTACCAGTCATCCCAGACATCTTCTCGTAAAGTCGGAAGAAGTTCTGAAGGGTGATGGTCGCTACTGTCGGGTTCTCAGGCTGAATCTGAACCTGCATATTGCCGTTACGTCGCTCTTTCGCTTCAAGCGCCTGGTGTAGACCATGACTGTAGCGGCGACCTTCCATCGCGCGCCCAGTGTGCTCATCGACAATCATCACTTCAGCGCCCTGAATAATATAGTCCTTACCCAGAGTGTAGAGAGTTTCCGCTTTGAGGGCGGCGTTGAGGAAGGTGAGCAATTCGCTGTGGGTGCTGAAAATTGCGTTCTCTTTACCTCCAAGCTGGTTCTCTATCTCGTCGTAACCTGCGTCAAGGAACTCTGCTGTACGCTTCTTCAAGTCGAAAACGTAATGAACATCCGGCTTGAGGCTACCAACAATACTGGCACTAGCAGTAAACCATTTCTCGGCGGTTGCCGCGTCTCCTGCCGGGGCGGAGATGATAAGCGGAGTACCTGCCTCATCAATAAGGATTGAATCCAGCTCGTCAATGATGACGTAGTTCAGCTCACGTTGGACAAGCTCGTTAGGGCTCTTAGCGATATTGTCTCGCAGGTAATCAAAGCCGAACTGGTTATTCGTGCCATACACAATGTCGCGCGCATAGATGCCCTGACGCTCCTCGGGCGACATCTGCTCCTGAATAGCCCCATGAGTGAGTCCCAGGAAGGAATAGACGCGCCCCATCTGCTCCTCCTGCTCACGGGCAAGGTAGTCATTAGTGGTCACAAGGTGAGCACCTTTGCCAGTCAAGGCGTTAAGGTACATTGGGGCTACCGCTGTAAGCGTGTTATGGGTGACGATATGGTCACCTGCGAGGAACAGGTGGCTGGGGTGGGTGACAGCGAAGCAAACCTGCTCAGCTGACCTACCTAGGTTCTCTACGGCAATAATACCCACCTTGCTCTTAGGCTTCTTATTGATGTCTACAGCCCAAGCCAGTACACCTGATGAGGGGTAGACGCAGGCGTGCCATCCCATAGAGCGGGCGACCCATGCGATAGAGTCCGCCGCCGCCTCAGACCACGCGAGCGCAGTTAGCTTATTGGACTCCTGACGGACAGCCAAATGCTTCATAAGGAGCGCAATCTGCCTCTCTGACCCTGCAAGATGATGGGAGCCGAAAGGCATCGCCGGGTAAATGGTGTTAGCTAGGATGTCATGCAGGTTGCAGTCATCTGACAAAGACTGCAACGCGGTAATGTTTACCTGGTAGTGGGTACAGCTATTGTCGTAATCCGTGGTTTCAATAATAGCCCCTTCATCGATAAGCTCACGCAGTTTCGTCCAAGCGGCGCTAGAATCGCCTGTACGCTGGTTTCTGGAGTAGCCTAGGTAAATAGAGGTGAAAGTCGTTGAGGGGTCTAGAATGGACGATACATGCCCTGACGTTGGCATTTTAGAGGCAGTCGCACCCTGCATGGGAACAAAAAGTCTCTCGCCTGCATCCAAACGCTCAATAATCTCACCCGTAGTGACAGTCTCATACGAGTTATACTTACCACGTACATCCCATAGGTGCTCCAGGTTGCAGTCAATAAACCTTCCGTCTTCAAAGTGGACACGGTAGACCTGCTGGGAGCCCTGCGGGAACACCCCACTAACCACAGTAAGCTCACCTGAGCCAGCATAGATAGTGTCACCCACAACAATCTCCCCCGCCGGGATAGCACCCTCAGGGGTGGGGATAAGCATATCTACAGTAACCGCCTTGCCTTCACCAGTACCCATTTCTGCGACCTGCCCGAAATGCAGAGCAATGCCACCTAGGAGCTGTACAGGGTACTGCTTCTTACCAAGAACACGGTCAGATGCTTCGCGAGCGACAGCAAACGCCTCAGGAAGAAGAATGTCCAGGCTCTCGCCTGCGGATACCCTATCCTTAAAATCGTCAGTCTGAGAACGCAACTCAGCATCAGACATCTCCTCATACAGCGGCTCTAGGTCTAGAATAGCTTTCACTAGCTCCTGGGCGCGCCTCTCTTCACGGCGCTCACCAAAACGCAAAGCCTTCTCAATAGGATTAACCAATGACGTAAGTCCCTTCCAAAATCATTGCGGTGCTTCCTGCATGTAACTAACCCATTGTACCAAACTTCCAGAATGAATATATCCCCGAAATAAGGGCTCTTTTAGCTATGAGTATAGGAGATTCCCTGTAAGACCAACCTCTAGGCAATAATGATTCGAACTCTCCTCCACAAACTTAACCTGCCCGCCAGTGAGCTAACCCTGATGACCCTTGGGGCTGTCGCATACATTATTGCCGCCGCATGGCTATCAGTACAGCTAGAAAACCCCGTACTGCCGCTCCTGGCACTCGTTGCCGTAGGGGTTACGCTGAGGCAGACGCTCAAGGCAGATGATAGCTACATATTCATGCTCATACTTACCTTCTCCGCCTATGGAGGAGTATCGCTATTTGCGGCGGCAGATGGAGCACGTCGCGGCGACCCGTTCGGCGCGGTTGCAGTGCTTCTTGGTGGCGCTCTTATCCAAGCCGCCGGTAACGCGGTCGCAACCCGCCCCATGACCACAGGACACGCCGACCACTCCGAGTAATAAGAAGAAGTGAGCCCCTAAAGAATTATCTCTTTAGGGGCTCACTTCTTCTTATTGGCGGTGCCGACAGGATTCGAACCTGCGAGCGCCTTTTACAGCGCTACCTCATTAGCAGTGAGGCTCTTTCAGCCACTCAGACACGACACCAGGCGAAGGTAACTGTTACCCAGCTACCAACACATTATTCAGTATAGCAGAGTATCGCTACATCTGCAAGTATTGCCATTACGACAGTGAATGCACTAGTATGTTGCCTGCAATCGCATCAGTCAAGCCAGTATGCTCGTCTGAAAGGGTAAGCAGACCTGCATCATAGAGTACCTTCTCAGGGTTCTCCAAAGCGCCGAAGCTTTGCAGGTCTTCATCGGGAACACTGAACCTATCTACACCCTCTTCCAGACCGGGGATAGGGACGGCATTTAGGGCTGACTCTGCGTGAGTATACCACTTGCGAGCATCTGCTTCATTAAGTTCGGCTACCTGGGCGGCGACACTAATCGCTCGCTCCAGCTCAAGGAACAGCTTGTTCATGTTGGCTTGGAGAAGCTGTTCCTTAATGAATAGGATGGTGTCGCGGTCAATATGGGAGGTAAGTTCTCGCACGTCCTGCATGGGCTGGAATACGTTTGTGAGGGGTGAATCTGCGAGCTCAAAGACAGTATTTTCAGTCATGGTGTTCCTTATGATTTGGCAAACTATGCTTTCAATGCCTCTTCCCAGCTAGTAAGCTGAGTGTTCAGGTCTTCGCCCGCATAGCCTTCCATGATGTCCATGAACGACTCAGCGGGGACAGGGACAATCTTCTTATCCAAGTCATATACCGAAGAGTATACCACATTTTCTGGCGGCTGACCAGTGGCTCTGATGATGACCGCTACACCTGACATGCTGGCGGCACTAGTCACATAAGGCGAAACGACATAATCATCTGCTAGTGCCACACCGACAGCATCCTGAATGTACTTGTTGAGCTTCGAGCTACTATCGCTCATGAACGCAACGTTAATCTCGGGGGTGATAATGGAGGGGTCTAGGTTACGGGTGGATACAGTGCAGATAGCGTCCTTAAAATGAGTGTCACTCATTATCTTTCCTTTCACAAAGAGGTTACCGCAGGTAAGAAGAGAAAGGGTCTCTTGGTACCTGCGGTAACCTGAATTTATATTCTAGCGAGCGGCTGACGGGAATCGAACCCGCGTATCAGGCTTGGGAAGCGTGCGCTCTACCATTGAGCTACAGCCGCATTGATAGAATTAACTATAGCACACCCAAAACGAAGATGCAAACCTACTTCTTTAAATGCCCCCTAAGGCGCTTGCCAACTAGGGACGCGAGGCGCGGAGGAACAGCGTTACCGACCTGTCGATACTGAGCTGTAACACCGCCCTCAAAGCGCCAATCATCGGGGAAAGTCTGAACCCTCGCCGCCTCACGAACCGTCAATGGGCGTGTCTCTGTGGGGTGGCAACGCTCAGTTCGCCTTTGCGCCGGGGATGCAAGAATTGTGAGGCTGGGCTCACCCCAGGCTAGACGCTTAGCTGTCCCTGAGTATGAGCCGTCTACACCGCCCTTGCCATTAGTTAGCTCTCGCTGTAGCTCTTCCGGCAAGTCCTTCCAGTTGCCGCCCTCAGGAACTTGCCGCATAATTTCGTATTTGGCGGCACTGTAGGTTACACCCGCCGATTCAGGAACCCCTTCTAGCGCGCTCTTGAGAGGGATAACGCCGCTCTCGTATTCGGGAAAGGTGAAACCTGCGGGGTTTAGCTGGTCGTCTCTGATGCCAACAATGATGAGCCTATCACGCTTCTGTGGGATACCCAGCCAGTGACTTTTCAGCACCGCGTAATGTATGACGTACTTATAACCTTGGGGAGTCTCTGCTTCCAGTGCATCCTTAATGGTTGCCCATGTGCGCCCCTTATCGTTAGTCAGTAGTCCGGGGACGTTCTCGGCAATAAATGCCTTTGGCTCTATCTCGTGGACTGCTCGTAAGTAGTGGTGGAAAAGTGTCCCGCGCGTGTCCGCAAAACCAGCCCTACCCCCGGCGTAGCTAAATGGCTGGCATGGGAACCCGCCTTCCAGTACGTCTATGCGCCCGCGAAGATGAGTGAAGTCTGTCTGAGTTATGTCTGCCTGCGTCACGTCCCAGTGTGGGCGGTTTGCCTGCAATGTGGCAGATGCCGCTTTATCCAGTTCGTAACACCCGCTAATGCTGTAGCCCGCTTTCTCTAACCCTAATGCGGAGCCGCCCGCCCCCGCAAAGAGTGAACAAGCCGTAAACCCATTCACAGGCTCTTGGGGAAGAACTGAGTCGATGTACCTGCGTTTACCTGTTTGCAATTGAGCGTATGAGTTGGCGGAGATTACTTTTACTCGCTCACCCTCGATGACCTTAGTTTCGGTGACTTTCAGGAGGTCTTTTAGGGCTAGGCGGTGGAGCTTCTTCTGTGTCTCGGCAGAGTCTATATCCAAGGCAATGTTGGGTGGAAGTAGTGTGTCAAGGATGTATCGAGTCATACCTATAAAATAGCGGCGCAACCCCATTCCAAGCGCAACAAAGCCCGCCCCTCTACTGGTGAGAAGGAGCGGGCTTTAATGGTGTTAGCACCTAATGACGGCAAGAGCTATTGCCGTTGCCGCATCATACAGCAGACGCGAAGTGAGCATATAAGCAGGCACAGCTACAGCCAAGCCACCCAAAATCATAAAGGACGCAAGATAAGGGGACATAGCTACCAGCCCCATACCGCCGAGAGCGTAAGTCGCAAACACGATAATGTATGCGGAAATGAGGACAATCGCCGCAATTGCAACCACACCCACAATATCCTTACCAAGGCACTTGAAGAAACCCTTCAAAGTATCGGTAGGGTAAGGCTTGAATACGAGGCGGATAGGGATAGCTAGAGGGAAGTGAATGAGTGCTATCATGCCAGCGTAACGGGCAACCTCACCTGCAAGTTCCCACCCTGAGGCTCCAGTAGTAACACGCCACCCTAGGATGTCAGAAATGATAGCCAGGTAGAAGCCGATTAGCGTGACGATAACGGCAACATTAGCGCAACGCCGAGCCTTAGTGCGCCAGGGCTTCCACTCTTCCCACGTCTGCTCCCTCGAATCCTTGAAGAAGGGCTCGATTGCATCACGAAGCTCTGCCTCATTGGGGGTGTTGTCGGGGGTGGGATGGGTCTGGTGTTCGGTCATGGTGCCGCCTTTCTACTCTTCGAAACGTTGTGATGTACAGCATACCACACTATTCACCGGGGGGTGCAAATACATGAAAAAGGGGCGCCTGAAAATAAGGTGCCCCTTTTGTAAAGTAGAGCTATTCTGTTACATTCTCTTCCGCGTCTGAATCCTCCACCCAGATAACAGTGTCAGTCAGCATGGGTGCAACGTCATAGAGGGACAGTTGCCAGATGTATGAGATAGCGAGCGCAACGATAGACGATAGTGGCAGGAATGCGTCTGTATTCATTGCCAGCGATAGGGAGGTTCCGCCTATCGTGAGAATTGGAATGATGATAGTGAAGACTCTGCCGTAATCCAGCGAGTTCCAGAACCCAATGCGAGTAGCATACTGCTTGGGAGTAAGCTCTTCATCATGACACCGAACATACGCCCCTGACTTGGAGTATCTATGCCTCAAGACATTGATTACCACCATAACCAGAATTAGTAGAGCCGCGCTGGACATGAAGTAGTCCACTGGTCGGATAGTCGATGACCTTAGACTACCCAGCTGTAGCCATTGAAGGAAATACCAGAACAAGGTGTTCGCTGTCATGTACGCGCCCGCCTTACGCAGTTTCTTGTTCCGCTCTTCCTTGGTTAGCTGTTTGAAGCTTGGATGAACCGCTACACCCTCCTTGAAGGGGATAGCTTCTCCAGTCGCAGAGTCGATTACTTCCAAAATGTTCCTTCGCTTGCATGTGAATAAGTCGATAACTGTCCTTATCGTACCACAAAAGATGCGGCATATAAACTCTTGGGTTGAGCGTATATGCCGCGTCTAAGCGCCTATATTTAGAACTTGATTGGGTCGATAAGTGTCGCCCCTCCAACGCCCGTACCTCGCGCCTGAGCACGTGCAACATCCGCCGTGTTGAGGCGAATAACGCGGGTATCTACCTGCCCTGCGCCACCCTCTACCAAGGGGACATCTGAGACTGGCTTCGGGTCTTTACTGACCTCCGTAGAGTACCCACCTTCAGGCTCAGCTGGCTTCCTGAAAATCTTCACTAGTCCAGAGAACATACTCAACTCTTCCTTCCTGCGTTGTTTCTTGAAGTATTGAGTTTATAGCATCACGCCGACTTAAAACAAGCTTTTCTTGGCGGCATTATAGAAGATGTTGTACAACTTGCGTGCCGCTTCATCATTGCCAGGGTTGTTCTTGAATGCGATATTGCCGCCGAGCTTACTGTATGCAATATTGTAGGTCAGGGAGCCGCAAGAAATCATTTCCTCAAAGGTATCCAGCGGAACGCCACCAGGGGAAATGGTGCGAAGTAGACCAATCTCAGCGAACATGAAGGTGGGGTCACCTGCAATGCCGAAGTCTCCAGTGTTGCGGTAAATGTCGGATGCGACTGCTTCATAAAGAGTTGCGATAGTGAGGGCGTATGCGTCACCGTATCGCTTAGACATCTCTCGCAACACTCGCGCGTTCTCAGTGATAATCGTTTCGTTAGCTTCGTTTACCTTATCGTAGGCGACTTCAAGGGGGACTTTATGGTTTTCCTCCATGTATCGCTCAACGGTGGTGGCTTCTTCAATGTCGGTATTGAAGGTTCGTTCCTTGGTGTTGCCAAGGATTTCCCAAATGCCGTCATTTGCGGGAGCCTGGGTGAGCTTTTCGGGGTTGATGGTCTTCAAGGCTTGCCTCCTGATAGGAAAAATTTCAACTAAGAATATTGTACCACATATTTTGCGGGGATTGCGCAATAATCTTATTGCTTTTTCAATACCGCCTTTAGATGCAGGGCTCGCACTTCACCACAAGATTGTACTTATAACCAAAGCCGAACGTGTTGCCATAAGTTGAAGCCCCATCATCTCCCACCTGCGCGCCAGCACATGTAACGAGCCATAGCGACCTTGCACCATCCCTACGCCACATGTCCTCAATGTAGGTCAGCTGACTCTGAGGCACCGTATACATCTGCGCTACATGCCACTGTGTCACCTTCCCCTCGCCATCAGCCACAAACACCCTCTCACAGCCCTTCAAGCGATGCAAATACCCCCACGGGGACAAATAGTAGTTCTGCTTATTGACATGCCCTGCAAGGATTGTTGAGCCCTCTGCGGCGGAAATCCTATTCGACGGTGAATACCAAATACCGGAACCATCAGTTGTGATAGGTAGAACCATCTTCCCACCCTGGACACCACTAGGGGTTAGCCTAGTAGAAACACCTAGGGAGGGGATGCTCCACCCGAAGGCGGGGAGTCCCGCCGGAATATTGTCAGTAATCTTGTTGGCATCCGCTTCACAAGCAGGCTCATGCACAGGCTCAGCAGGCTCAGGGGCATACAGAGTGTAGTCATCTAGCACCGGCATCTTTTCGCCACCCTCCGCATCTGGTGAGGGCTGGTATACTGGCTGACCGGCATCACTCGTCGCAATAGGCGTAGCGTCCTGATGCGTAACCGTGTAAGGCACGCGAATAGTGTTGTCTTTTCCGACATATGGGCGATATGTAGCCATACCCCACCAAGCGCCGCCGCCAATAGCCGCCGCCGCTCCACCAAACAGCAGAGCACGCCTAGAAACTAGCGGACTAGACTTCTTATCTTCACTAGATGTAACATTCTCGTACTGTTTACGCATACCACTACCATATCTGATATTGTAATAGGAACAGGTGAATACGAAAGAGTGCCCCAAAGCAGGGGTACCTCACCTCGAATACTACAAAGGATAACACATGAAGAAGCCCGTGGCTCTAACCCTCATCAGCCTAACGCTCGCGCTTTCCGCTTGCAGTGCACAGCAGGACGCAAGTAACCATGCGACTAATACACCCAGCGCAACCGCCACCGCATCTGCCACCCCGACTGCACCAATTACCGTAGAACCCAGTCGGGACGCTGAACACTCTGAACGCGCCCAGGGTAACGACTACGCTACCGGAATGATTGGCGCAGAGGAGCAGGCTCCCGGAACTATCACCACCGTAGCTCCTGACACTACCGCTTCCGCCACCTCAAACGTTGCCGTAGCACCCGTAGTGCCCAACCCTGACCATAACGCTGTTGCAACCGACGCAGACAAGCAGAAGCTCACCGACATGCTGAACGCCCTTGAAGGTGCCCCTGTTATCTCAGGGAAGAATGTCGTCGCCCAGCCTCTACGCGAGTACAAGATTAAGCCCGGCGACAGTAAAGAGCAGAATGGCGAGCTATCAGCCAACAAGTATGCAGAAATCGTCATCCTAGATGATGTTAGCGAAGGCGGCGAGGAGTACGCCGTCGTCTCCCCGCAAATCAAGGGCAATGAAGCAGACATTCGAGCTAATGGTCTACGCCCAGTCAGCCTCAACACTGCACGCGAAGCCATCAAGAACGACTATAACACTCGAATCCAGGGCTTCCTGCACTATGAGCCGAACGCCACATACACCGGCGAAACCATCCTAGTGCTCCACGTGAAGCAGGCTAACCACGGAGCCTACGTCAAGGGCGGCGCAACCGCTGTAGACTCAGCCCCCGCCCCCACAAACACCCCTCAGTAACCAATAAACCCCATCAACTAGAAATGCCCCTCACCTCTTCGGAGGTGAGGGGCATTTCAGCCAGCTACGAGCAAGCACCGCTGGATAGCGAAAGCATTACCAATCACAGACGGCGAGGTTGCAACCCCGGAACTAAGAACTCATTGGCGGAGTATACCATTCCATCCACCTGAGGTGTTCCAAGATGCGACAGATACACCGAATGCACACCAGCAGAAAACTCAAGCAAGGGTTGAAGACCCTACCGTAACCAATGCCCTAGCAGGCACTTAACATGGTCGGTAGCTAAAACATCAACCAATACTTATTATAGCAGAAGAAATTCTCCCCCTGCAACCAGAAAAGGTTACTAGGGGGAGAATTTCTTTGTGGTGCTACAGCCCTATATGCGGCTTTAAACACTCTACTGCGGAGAACTTATGCCCTGCGCAGTAGATGGAGCCGCCAAGAAGCTCACAGGTGCTCTAGGAGGCATCCTCAGCGTTCTTCTTGCGACGCTTCGTGAAGTACACAGCGCCACCCGCAAGAGCCAGAATACCAATACCGCCAGCAACAGCCACAGTAGTAGCATCCATACCGGTAATACCGTAACCAGTGTCACCAGTCTCAGCCTTAGCCTTCTCAATAGGCTTAGGCTGTTCAGGCTTAGCAGGCTCAGAAGGCTTCGGGGTCTCGGGGGTTACAGGCGGAGGGGTAACCTTGGTGACAGTCATGTCGCAACCGTCAGTGTCCTCATCCACGGTAGCGTTCACCTGGCACTCCTTCGGAGGAGTGGTGGGGGTCGGGTCTTCCGGGGTGGGGTTATTCGTCAGCACAATAGTGTTGAGAATACCCTCAGAGGCGACACTAGCCATGTCAAGGTCGTTCTTGAGGGTGACCTCAACCTCAAACTCGACAGTCTCACCCGCCTTAAGCTCACCAATCTCCCAGACATTGCCGTTTACGACACCGCGACCGTTAGTGTTCAGGAACTTCACCGAAGCAACATCGAACTGCGCGTTATCCGGGAACTCAGAGATGACAGCCTTCTCCATGTCAGCACCGGAGGCGTTCTTAGCCTGAGCCTTCCAACGCAGGGTAGCGCCCGGCTTCACCTCAGATGCAGGAGTCATCAGCTCCTTATTCACCTGACCAGTAATTTCCTTCACACGGTGGATGGAAGTGACGATAGGCTTATTATTGATGGTCACGACACCAAGGTCACGCATCTCATCAGCCTTAAAGTCATTCAGAGACTTGGACTCCACCTTGAGGGAGTAAGAGGTGCTCACGGCAAGCTTACCTGGCTCCTTAGCGGTAGCGGTAACCACGTCAGCAACATGACCGTCAAAGTCGGTGCCAGTACCAGAGACGAGCTTACCCTTCTCAACCTTGATGTCGAAGAGCTTGGTTACGTCCTTGCCATCAGCGTCCACAACCTTAAGCTTATCCTCAGTAATGGACACCAGCGCACGCCAATTGCCGTCGCCGTCCTTCGCATACTCCACAAGGTCAGTGATGGAGAACTGCTCAGGTGCCTTCACGCCGGTATTGCCCGTAACGGTCTGAGTCGGCAAATCGTTACCAGCAGGAATAACAATGTCCTCGTTCGCAACGGTCTTCTCAGGCGCAACATTAGCCAGCTTAATGACCTTCTTGTTCACCTTAACCTCGGGAACCGGCTTCGGGGCAGGCTTAGCCACCGGAGGAAGCTCAGGGACAGGCTTCAGAGGCTTCAGCTGAGGCTTCACCGGAGCAATAGCGGTAGGCGCAACAGTGTTAGCGCTCAACATCAAGTGGTTGTAGGAAGCATCAATGGAGTAGTCGCTGTAGCGGGAAGCGCCGGTGTTCTGCGGGTCACCAATAACACCGTCAGTGCCAGGCACACCCTCATTGCCAGTGGTGCCGAAGAAGAACGTGCCACCATTCTCCATCAGGTAAGTGACACCCAGGTACTTCAACGCATCGTCGTTCTCATCAAACACTGCGCCGCCCTGGTTCGAACCAGCCTTGATGTAGAAGCCACGGTCTACCAGCTGAGAAGCAGTACCGTGGACCTTCTGAGCCTCAGGCGCGATACGAGAGTCCTTATTCACGAACGTAGCAAGGACACCCTTACCCGGCGCAGTAATCTCGTAACGAACAGCAGACTCAGTACCATTGTTCTCCTGAGCATTCAGAGAACCAACAGTGTTGTAAATCTTCTTCTCGTACTTCTCACCAGTATCACCATAGGTGAAGTACAGCTGAACCTCAGAAGCGTAAGACTTCTGCATAGCCACAATGTCATTGTAAGAAGAATAGACATCGTACATGTTCTGCCACTTAGGAGAACCATCAGCGCCTACCGGAGAGCCGTTCGGGTTGGACACGAAACGAAGAATCTTCACTTCAACATCCAGAGGACGCTTCGTTTCCTTGTCAATCGCCACACCCTTGTACTTCATGGTCAAGTTCGGGTTGTTCGGGTCAAGGTTGGTGAAACGGTAGGCGTACTCAGACGACCAGCTATCCGGGAAGTCGGTACGGTCAGCGGTTGAGCCAGCCGGTGCCTTGCCGTTGATGGTTGCGAGGTTATTCGGGCTATCTACAAGCTCGAAAGGCTGTTCCAGCGCAAGCTTATCAACGTTGTTGATAGCCTTGTACGGGTTAGCGTTGGATACCTGCTCAGCGTACAGCTTGTCGTAAGCCGCCTTCGCCTCGTTGTACCGCTTGGTAGCTTCCTCGTTTTCCTTGGTAATCTTCTCGTTCTCAGCCTTGATGTCAGCAATCTGCTTCTCAATCTGAGAGCGGTCAGCATTAGCCTTCTCAGCCTTCTTAGCGTCAGCCTTATTATCAGCGATGGTCTTTACAGCTTCACGCAACTTGGCAATGGTGGCAGTACTTTCCTTCTTAGCCTCAGCAACCTTAGCCTCAGCCTCAGCCATAGAAGAAACAGTCACCTCCTGAGTCTCACCAGCAGACACCTTGACACCCTGCGCCTCAGCCGCCTTCACTGCCTCATCAAGCGCAGAATAATCAACAGGGATGTCCTGCGTGGTCTTACCGTAAGCCTCAGCAGACACAGCACCCTCATACTTGAGGGGCTTCGCCTCATCGGTCGTGATGGCATTAGCCGCACCTGCAACAGAGGTCGTGCCAATAAGTGCAAGACCGACACCAGCGGTCATCTTCTTCATAGAACTCTTAGACATAGTTCGAATCTCCTCATAGGGGAAGTGTGAATGAACGAGTTATGCCACTGAACCTAAGCGTTGAACCTAGTCAAACACCCCGGCAGGCAAAGAAACATCACCCCTAGCCAGTGCATATACACAACTATATAGCATCAGCACCCGCCGTGCATACCCCGAAAGCATAGGGAAAATAAAGAACCTCGAAAAGGTCTCCAAAACACAGAGCAGGTGGGACGTTAGTTCAAGTATTCGAACTAGCGTCCCACCCGTCACCATATTGAGTTGTAAGAGCCGATTGTCGGAATCGAACCGACGACTTGCAATTTACGAGATTGCCGCTCTACCACTGAGCTAAACCGGCATGAACAACGAAAAGAGCGAAAACACACCATTGCTCTAAGGATAGTACATGCGTACCATCAATACGTGTAATACAAAGGTTAGTACTTCTCGTTGCCCGTCGGGATGACAGGATTCGAACCTGCGACCCTCTGCTCCCAAAGCAGATGCGCTACCAAACTGCGCCACACCCCGGAAAGATAAGCTCTAAGGCTGAACGATGAACGCATTCGATAGTGTCCAACATTCTGACTAGTGCTTACTTTACCAGCTGAAAGCTATGAGGCTGTATCCCTCTAGGAGATGCCAACCACATAGCCCCAACCGGCTTTGGTCTTAATTATCTTACCCCACGCTTGCAGACAATTGCAAGTCCCTAGACTCACTTTCTCGTATGACATGCATCACACCAGCCCAGTCGAGTCTGAAAGTCTCTACAGTACATAGCAAACTGTCAAGAGGAATCGGATAGAAGTAAGCCATACAGCACCTCAGGAACTCTGCTACCAGCGGCAAATCAGCGTTGAGGCAGATGTCGAACAGGTCACGGTTCTCACCCTCAGCGATAGGTAGGAGCCAGTCGGTTGAGGTGCCTAGGAAGTCCTCAATAACTTTTCGAGCATGTCCTTCAGGCGTATCCGCCTGCAAGTCCACTTCCTTATTCTTAATAACCTCAACGTCCCCGAAGTCTGCCCCATTCACTTTAGGGATGACATACAGTTGCAGAAAGTTGTAGATAGGGTTGGAAATCTCTGGTGATAGCAGGAGCGCCCGCGCGTCCGCAGGAACATTCCAGCCCGTAGCGTCGATAGTTGCCGCCGCTTTCCCAGAGACACCATCGCCCTTTACGGTGGTGTCCTCCGCATCATTTCCCTCAGAGTCACCTGTAGTCGTGATACCAGCTTCCGCTAGGATGTTAGCGAGTGTAAAGTCCTCCTCTGAGGGGATGTACCCCTCAGGTCGGGCGCGCCACAAGAAAATGCCTGTAACATCGAGCACGCTATGCCCCGAACTCTCAGTGGAATCTGAAACCGGAGCCATATTCACGATAGGGATACCAGCCACATACTGAAAGTCCAGACCAGGCTCTTCGGGCTTCGTTGGACTCAAAGGAGTAGAGTGATTACTCATTAGAAGGGTGCCTCCTGACGCGCATCAACTAGACCAGCCACATATGAAAGCACCTCTACCGGGGTAGAAGCCCTATTAAGGTTCCTTGAATGAGCGATAGCTTCCACAGTAAGCGCCTCAGCGGGAGTGCCAGAGTAATTCCTGCTCCTATGTAGCTTCTGCGCCACAGCAGTCAATGCGCCGCTCTCATCAGCATTCAGCCGAGCTTGCCAGAACCCCACGGTGAGGGTGTTCATCGGGGCACGCCGCAAAGCGCCTTGTGTACGGCGAGAAAACTTATGATAAGACATACATCCTCCAAAGGTAGTAGCGAACCTATTAACAGTATCAATTTAGGCTACATAACCTACATTTGCGAGTTACATAGTCCAGATTGATAGCCGCCTTATTGGTCTCCAAGATGCCGGATGCATCCCAGTCCGCTAGTACCCTAGTCATAACGACTCTAGCGGGGCTAATGGGAAGATTCACCTCCTTAGAAGCGCGGTTCTTCCTTTTCGGGGTGGGAGCGTTCTTCGCCCTATCCCTGCCAGGGTACTTGAGGGATGCCCTAGCAACCGGAGTTTTCAGGGCAACCTGCCGCTGAAGTTTGCGGTTCTTCGCGCGAGTCTTCCGGGCTTTCTCAACCTTAGACACAGCGCGCGCGGCAATATTAGCGGCGGCATTAATATCCCTATCCATGTCACCATGTTTGGGGCAAACGGAAACTTTATGTTCAGAATGCTTGACTTTAGAGCCGCACAGGTGGCATATCTGAGACGTATTGGCAGAGTTCACAGCGACCACCCAGCCGCCATTCTGAGTCACGTAATGAGTGAGCCACTGCACGAAAGTACCGCGATTCCAGCGCCCGTTTTGCATCGTGTTACGAATCCAGCCCAGGTCTTCAACCGCCACAACAGCGTTATTAAACTGGTGAGACAGGTAGGCAATTTCTTGCGCGGCAAGAATCGCCAGTTCCCTTTTCTTGCGGGATGCCGCCTCACGATGAAATTCAGCTTCGTCTATGGTGGACATGTGTGCCTGTCGGTCATACAGAAGTTTGCCAGCCTTCTTGTTAAGCGCACGAACCTGACGCTCAGACGCACGAACACTATTCCACAGCGAATGGACACGTTGCGACAGGGTGGTCTGCCGAACAATACGCCCAGTATTGGAGTTGCGAACCACGACAGTAGCATAGTCATTGATGCCAACGTCCACGCCGATAGTGTAGTCGCCTGAGAACTGGACGACGGGGTTGTCAGTTACGACGGTGAAGATGAAAACAGGTTCATTATTTTGAATCTTGATAAGAGGCAGGGCGACTTTACCCTCATGGAACCGTGTATCATCAAAGGGAAAGATTAACCGATACCACTGACCCCGAATAATCATCCTGAGAACGATTTCACCGTCAATAAAGGGGTTATTCTCAATCGTCGCGTACTGCTTATCGACAGCTCCAAGATTAACAGTATCTTCACCATACGACGGTGCGGAAGCGTTTACGGTGCGTTTCCACCCTTGCGAAACATACTTGCCACTTTCGCCGTTTGCGGCATTGATACGTTCCTGCCAGGAACGGAAAGCTGTAACTACGTTATGCTGAACCAGAAACTCTTTGCGCGACCTGCCAGACTTGCCAGTTACCAGAAACTCAGGCATAGTCACACCCGCATGACGACCCGCCACCGCTGGCTGAACAGCAGTGACCTGCGCCAGGTCAGCCCCAAGCTTCGCATCATTACGAACCACGTAAGTGGCATAACTAGAGATACCGCGAACCTCAGAGGCGAGCTGGGATAGAATTGGGGTACTATCTAGTAGCTCACCATTCAAGTCTAGGATGTAGGATGGGCGCACAGTGAAAGCCCTATACGTCTGGTTCCTTGCCAATACGTCCTCCTCCCTGCTATCATAGGCTACTGTTAATCCATCCAATATTACCAATATTAAATCATGAGCGCAATATCAACAAACTTGGCGACAGTCGTCTACACTAAACATGGTACCACTAAACACACCCCCACGCACCTCAACCGGAACCACCTGAGACAAAAAGGACGGGTAACCTAAGCGTGAAAACCTTAGGTTACCCATCCTCTGCGACACCCCTATTTAGTGGTTAGGAGCATCGTCCGAAATTACCAGACTCGAAGCTTATCGCCATACCTGTTCTTATCAGAGATTGGCTGAACGTTAAGCGTCTGGTCTTCCATCTCGTAGCGGCGCAACACGTTCTGAATAGCGTACTCAGACGTGGTAGCTTGGAAAGCACTCGCTCTGCTACCGTCAGGGTCGCTCAACCTATCCATCGGAGTAAGGTTCTCACGTATTTGAACCATCAGCCCCTTCTTATCGTCTACAACGACGTAAGTCTCACGGGTACCATCTTTATCTGGAGCATTACCAATAATGAGGTTGCCCTTCTCAGCGTCCTCAATCTTTACAGACTCACTGTTCCAGTTCACACGCCTAGATGCCACGGGGTTATGCTCCGTGAGCCTCGGCTCAAACGCACCCGCGAACTCATCAGCCTGCGCCGTAATCATGTCACGCTTACGTCGAGCGCTATTCATGATGGATACACGAGTTTCCGGCGAAACGTCAGGGTGCTCACTAAGGATGCGCTTCATATCCTCAGCCTCATTGTACTGCTTCACCGGCTCACGCTTAGAAGCCTTGAACTCCTTCGTGTTCGCATCGAACTCCGCCTTACCGGAATCAATCTGCCCTTTGAGGTACTTCCTCACTTCGCGTTTGAGCTGACCTTCGTTACCTGCCTTGAGCGCATTACTGGACTTATTGATGGCGGGCATCCCGAACTGCTTGCGGGCAACCTCATAAAGCTTCCCAGCGTCCATAGAGTCCACACCATCTGCAAGCTCCCTATTGCGGCGCGACTGTTCAGTTAGAGCGCTCTCACGTTCCTTGAGGTAGTTCGTAACATTGTCGAACATCTCCCCATAGGTTCCACTACCTTCATAGGCGCTCACAATACCAGGGTCAGCAGAGCTACGCCCAGCACGGAAATGACCACCGTTATCGAGTGCCGCATACTGGTACAGTTCATCCTCATTAGAGTAAACACGGGCACCGCCTGAGTGAAGCAGGTTCGTACCATCAAGGTCATGCATCGCACCAGTCTTCAGGTTCACATGACCCCACAACGCCCCATCAGGCGCACGCAGGGAACCGTCTTCCCCAATCTTGTAAACGAGAGCGTCTTGGTCGTTCAGCATGACGTAAGCGCCAGGCTTAACCTTTGCCTTCAACTTAGCGCCAGCTTCCTTGTGGTAAGCCTTCACAGCTGGCGAAGAATCATGCAGATAGAAGTTCTTACTGATAGGTGAATTTTTCAGCTGGTCAAGGCTGGAAGTATTGGACTTAATGCTTGCCTTAATGTCCTCCAGCTTCGCCGGACCACTCTTTCGCGCCGCCTCATGCTTTGCATTAGTCGCATCCTTAAGCGCATCACCATACTTCTCAGCGTACAGCTGGTGACGCAACTTATTAAGCTCAACTTCCGGGTTCAACCCCAGCTTTGACAGCTCATCAGGCGACACATCCCCCATGTAACGCCCCCAAGCCTCACTACTATCAATGCCGTCATTGTGAATGACATCTGCGTTGATATGGTTATAAGCCGCCTTACGGAAGTATGGGTTAGAGTCCCCGGCATACTGAATCATCATATTCTGCATAATTGCGTCATTGACTTGGTTGCCATCTTCACCGTAGTCAGTGATAGAACGCCAAGCGCGAGTATCGCGCTCACCGGCAACACCATCATACGCCGCATCAGCCGCCTCATTAAGGAGTTTAAACTCATCCTCATAGTTAGAGGCAATAGTCCGCTCCTCAACGTTCAGTTGGTCAGTCTGACCTGTGCGCATAGCCGTCAAAGCTACCCCAAAGTTATGGTACTCACCTTCCAGAGCCTTGTAGTAATCGCCGCCCCTGTCCCCATAAGAGTAAGAGTACCCTTGCCTGTCCAATGCAGGCGGAAGCTCCTCAAAGTCGCTCCTAGCAGACATCTTGTAGGTACTGAGAACTTCCTGGAACTTAGCGAAACCCTCTTCCGTTTCCAGGTCAATGTCTTCCGGCTTAGACCTTTGAACCAGCGGGTGCGTCTCACCTGTCAAAGAGTCTCGCAATGAAGCCTCTCGCTTAGCCATAAATTCGCCAACAGCTTCACTCATTGACGCGGGAGGCTCATAATCCTCATAATCCTCATAATCATCGTCATCCTCCAGGTCACCCAAATTAGCGCTCAGCGCTTCTCGAAGTTCCTTCAACCCATCAGACTCAGCCTCAACGGTAGGTTCCTCTGCTACGACATCCTTACCTACGTTCTCGCGGGCGTACTTCGGGTCAGTAGGCTCACCAGCCAGTAGGTGAGCAATATCTTCAGGGAAGCCCATCTCGACAGCCTCATCGAAAGGAATCTTTGACTCGCCCATAGCCTGAACGTGAATCTGGTACCCTTCCCTTAGGGTAGGCTCAAGAGACTGGAAAGCATTAGAAACTTCTTCCAAGTAGTTGTGCGCTTCCGAAGGGTCTGCGAAGTGGTTACCGTAAGGGCAACGCCCCTTATCGGCGCGGCATGTACCGCTGGTGAGTTCACCCTTCTTATTGAAACCTACGTGAGTTTTCTGTGCTGTCATATTAGTTATCTATCCTTTTCATTGTTTCAAGTGTGCGGTGTGCGCCATGTGGCTTATTGCTCACATGGCGCACACCGCATATTGCCCTCTATCGGGCGAAAAATGTCTTACCAGAGAATAAGGTCGTAATCGTTATCACTCTCGTAAGGCATATCCAGGACTTCAAGGCTAGTATCACCCATCTTGTAGCGGTTAAGGATGTCAGTGACCGCATAGTCGGAAGTCATAGACTGATGGCTATCAGGAACCAATAGACCCTTAGAGTCGCTAGTGCTCTTCGCGTTCCTATGCTGTGAAGTGACCGTATGGAGAGGCACCATGCGCCCCTTCTCGCGGTCTACCACAACAAACGTAGGATGCTGGTCTTTCTCCTTATTCACTGAGTTGAACAGAATGTCGCCAGTTCGAGCATACTTAGGTGCCACACGCTTATTGTCCCAGACCCTACGCCTATGGGCGGATGGGTTGTTCTCAGTGAGCTTAGGCTCAAAAGCTCCCGCAAACTCATCGCCCTGCGTGGTGACACGGTTACGTGAACGCCTTGCCGCATTGATGATAGACATCTTCGTGGCTACAGGGGTGGTAGTGCCCAACAAATCAACAAGAGACTTCTTAGGCTTGTAGTCACTCAACGGCTTACGGTTAGCCTTGACGATACTGCCAGTCTTCGGGTTGTACTTAGCCTTACCGTCATTAAACTGCTTCTCCAAGAAATCCTGAACCATGATTTCTTTCTTAAACTGCCCCTCAGCACTATTGTCATCAGCAAGTTCCTTGTCGAAGGCGGGCATCCCAAACCTTGACGTAGCAACCTTGTACAGCTCGCTAGTGTCCTTGCCGCTAATTGCAGTGCTGTACTCCTGACGGATGGTTGAAGCATGGGCTAGAGCTTTCTCTTCACGCTTCAAATACTCCAGAGCACGCGCATATTTCTTCGCGTACTTCGGGTCGTCCTCGTAGCGGGAGCGGTAGCCAGGGTCGGAAGAAACAATCTCATCGTCAGCCAATCCCGGACGGTCATCAAGCGCCGCATGGCTAATCAGCTCATTCTCATCAGCGTAAACAGTGACACCGCCACCATCTCGCGTAACGTTCCTACCGTGAGCGTTATAGACCTTGCCCGACTTCGTATCCACGTAGCCCCACGTCTTACCATCAGGAGTAATCAGCGCGCCTTCATCGTCAATCTGGTACACCTCAGCATCGTGCCCGTGAAGCATGACGTATGCGCCTGGCTTCAGCTTCTCCGCAACACGGCGACCCGACTCCTCGTAATAATCGTTCGCAAGGAAATTGTCGTCCCTATATGCGAATGGCTTCTCCAAGATGGAGCTATCTACTGACCTGGGGATGGTTCCGTAGGCTTCTATGTTCGCCTTAATCTCATCAACGTACAAGCCCTTAGCGGTCGCATTCGCGGACTTCTTCGCGCCTGCGTCCTTAGCGAGCATGTCAGTGTACTTATTGATGAACATGCGGTGACGGAACCTATTCATCTCAATGTCTGGCTCGTACCCCATCTCAGTAGGAGCACTTCGCGGTATGCCGTAGGGTCCAATGACGCGATGCCAGTCAGCATCCCCTGCTACACCGTCATTGTGGATAAGGTCGCCGTTAATAGCTTCATCCGCCTGCCTGCGGAGCGACTTGTCTTCCCCTTTCATCTTCCTGAAAAGAGTGTCTTGGGTAATCAAGTCGTTAATTTCGTTGCCGAACTCGCCATAGTTTGCCATAGTCCTGAACGCTGGCGACCCTGGGAGATGTATCCCCTGCGCATCATAGGCTTTACCAGCCTCATAATCAGTTTTAATATGGCTCAACAGGACATTGTTAATCATGTCTCGACGGGCTTTGTCGCGCTCATCCAGTCGCTCAAGGTTCCCGGTACGAAGAGCATTAACTGCTCCTGCGTACCTGTGAAGTTCCTTCTTCATCCGGTCACGGTCGCCGTTAGGGTCATGCCCCTTATAGATTGCGTCACGCAAGTAAGGGGACATTGCTTCAAACTCTTCCCCGTCCGAAAGCCTATAACTGTCCAGTACCTTACGGAAAAGGCGATACCCTTCATCTGTATCCAATTCAATCGGAACCATAGGGTACCTATCATGGTCAATCCCTGCGGCACCTATCTCCTCTAGAAGTTTAGCCTTAGGGTTCGAGGCATCCACGGATGCTACCTTAGGTTCCTCCTGGGGGGGGGTGGGGGCGGCTTCTTTCGACTCAGGTTCAGCTCCCATAGGTGAGCCCTTAGGCTCCTCAACGGGTTCCTCCTTTACCTCTGACACCTCTGAGACAGGCTCAGTGGGCTCAACGTCCTTGCCGACGTTCTCGCGCGCGTACTTCGGGTCAGTCGGCTCACCAGCGATAAGATGCGCAATGTCTTCTGGGAACCCCATTTCAACCGCTTCATCGAACGGAATTTTCGACTCGCCCATCACCTGAACATGGGTCTGGTAACCTTCCCTTAGGGTGGGTTCAATGCTCTGGAATGCTAGTGAGACCTCCTCAAGGTAGTTATGGGCTTCGGCGGGGTCTGCGAAGTGGTTACCGTAAGGACAACGACCCTTCTTCGCGTCGCACTTGCCACTGGTGAGCTCACCCTTCTTGTTGAATCCTACGTGGGTTTTCTGTGCCATAATGTTATCCAATCAAAAGATGCTTTTACTATGGTGTTTGTTATAGGCGGCTTATCGGTCGTTGATTTCCGCTTATAACACCTATATATCAGGGGTGGGTGCCTCATTGCTGAATAGGAATCCCTACAGCACGTGTGAGGCACCCGCCCCTGGAACTACATCCGTCACCTATCGCGCTACCATAGTTCCAAGTCGTCATTATCTTCAAAGGAGACGTTCTGCACGTTGAGGGATGAATCCTCTACCTGGTGGCGGTGTTCTATATTCTCAATCGTGTACTCAGAAGCCAGTGCGTTAATTCCGGTTGAGGTGGGGGTGGTGTCCAGCCTATCCACGGGTATCTTGTTGTTGCGGATAGCCGCGATACTGCCTTTCTCCCTATCAACTACCACGTAGACATCGCGAGTGCCATCAGGTTTAGCTTTCTTACTGTAGAGCAGATTGCCGTTCTCGGCTTCACGCAGAGACATCTTCTTAGCGTTACCCCAATTCCTGCGCCTATGCGCCGATGGGTTACTCTCAGAGATTTTCTCCTCAAACATACCAGCAAATCGGTCTGCCTGAGAAGTGACCATATCGCGTTGCCGCCTTGCCGCATTAACAAGAGAAACCTTCACATCAATAGGCAAAGACCCGTCTATCGTGTCATAGGGACTCCCTGTGGGGGCGAAGGACTCCACATTCGGTCGCTTCGCGGGAACGATAGTTTGCCTCTTAGATGAGTAGCGGATAGAGCCCTCGTCAATTTTCTTGTCCAAGTAATTGTGGAGAGCTCTCCTGCCTGGCTCGTCAAGCTTGCCTTTGAGCTTTGCTATGGGCGGCATCTCAAACCGCTCCACCGCAAGCTTATACATCGCATCAGGCGTAGGGTGCCCAGCTAGGAGGCTCTTCTCCCTATTGCGGGCGGCACGCTCCCTCGCGGCACGTTCTTTACGGCGGAAAAAGTTCAATACGCGCTTGAAGGGTCGCTTATACTTTGGCTCTTGCTCATACTTGCTGAAGCGCCCTGGGTCTGCCGAATCCTTACCTGCCTCGTCGTGAGGTGAATCGTCAAGAGCGGCGTACTGCATCAACTCTGCCTCATTCTCATATACGCGGGCACCACTTGTGGTGAACACTTCGTGACCGTCCTGCCCAATGATAACGCCGGTTTCGTAGTCCACTCGCCCCCATACACCACCACTGGTTGTTCGCAGGTTACCGTCCTCGTCCAGGCGGTACACTTCAGCGTCTTGCCCATTAAGCATCACAAAAGCGCCAGGCTTAAGCTTCTCACGGGTGCGCTTAACTGCTGACTGGTAGTACTCTTCGGAGATAACCCTCTTATCTTTACTTACGTAAGATGGTTCCCATTTAGGGGTTCCAGTGCTTTGGGGAGCCTTAGGGGTAGGCGGTTGGTTCTCAAGCATAGCTTGTTTCCTGAGGGCGGCTTCTTTCCTGAACTTGCTGTCTTGAAGCTCGCTCAGGTACATCCGTACAGCTCTAGAATGCTTTTCTGTAGCCATAGTGAGCTCAAGCTGTGCCTGTAGCTTCTCGTCACCGTCTTCCATCTTGCCGATAGCTTTAATGAGCTCATCGTAATTCGGCTTATGTGGGTCTTCTGGTGGTACCCCATATTTTGCCCGCAGTGCCGCCGCAAGGCGCTCACTCTGCCCCCTAACTGCTTCACGATGAATGAGTTTACCATTGATTGCCTTACGCGCCTCCAGGAACTCGCTATACGTATCGCCATTCGACATCTCCGCAAGCCTATCCTGAATAAGCCTGTCTTCCAGCTCATGACCATCTTCACCGTAATCAGTGACAAATTTCCACTTGTCATCATCATCGGTCTTCTTCACAGGTATGCCCTGCTCAGCGGATGCCTGCCTCATGACTTCCTTAAAGTACCTGGCGCGCGCAGTAAGCTCCACCACCCGCTCGGCATCAGCCGAAGAAATCTCGTCAGTCAAACCCAAACGCATCTTCGCCAAGGTCTTACCGAACCTACGGTATTCCTCAACGAAATTGTCCTTCTTCACGTCACCCTCACCCTCCAAGGTTTTAATGTCTTCGAGGATATACGGCGGAGGTGAGTCGAAATCTTCCGGCGCTGACACCTTATAGCCCCGCAAGATTGTGTACATCTTGCGGACATCATCAGGGTTATCCAAGTCCAGCTTAGGGGCTTTGCCGCTACCCTCCTGAAACTCGCTCTCGCTCTCCACAATGAGTGGCGCAGACTCACCCTTAACCTCTGCTTCGACGTACTCTCGGGCGTACTTCGGGTCGGTAGGCTCACCTGCAAGAAGCTTCGCAACCTCCTCAGGGAAACCCTTAGCTTCAGCAACTTCTAGAGGTATCTTACTGAATCCACCTTCCTGCTTCGCCTGCTCATCGATATAGCCTTTAAGCTCCGGGGACAGAGAATTGACAAGCTCTGACGTGCGCTCTAGATAGTCATGAGCATCTGATGGGTCGGAAAAGTGGTTACCATAAGGGCAACGTCCTTTCTTAGCATCACACTTGCCGCTAGTGAGCTCACCCTTCTTATTAAACCCAACGTGAGTTTTGTTTTCCATCGTGTCTTCCATCTTTCAACATGCATTTAGCAGTAGTGGGGGTGAAAGTCGAAAACCTTCACCCCCACTACTAACTATATATCGCATATAACCAGCGCTATGAAGCACCTACCAGTAAGGTTGTATGTATATTACCAGCGGCGCAACGGTCGCCGCGCCTTATCGTTCTCTTCATCCGTAGGAATCTGCATCACCGGCAGGTAAGGGTCAGCAGACTTGTAACGGTTGATAATGTTCTGAATCGTGTACTCTGATGCAACAGGGTTCGACAAGCCGGAGCCCGTACCCACAATACGTGGGTCTAGGTTAGCCTGAGGTGTAAGCCCCTCATTCACAGGAACCATCAGACCCTTATCGCGGTCTACCACAACATATGCGGGGGTAGCGCTCACCATGTCGCCAACATTTTCGACTAGTATCTGCCCGTTGCTCGCGCCACTAATTCGACTACTCGCACCATCTGAACGGCGGTGAGTAACTGCCGCATAGTCATTCGGTGGAGCATCCATACCGCCCGCGAACTGGTCAGCCATGCCAGTCTGAAGCTCACGCTTACGCCTTGCCGCATTCACAACTGAAACACGCTCAGTGGGCGTAAGGTTCTCGGTGCCTGCCACATACATAGCGTCACCCTCAGGCTTGAACGCATCAATGGGCTTACGGTTCGGGTTGTAGAACCCGCCCTTACTTGCGTCATATCCCAGCGTACCCGCCTGAACCTTCTTATCGATGTACTTTCGAGTGTAGCTCTTGAGCGCACCCAGGGTTCGCGGGTTTGGGTTGGAGTCGTATGCCTGAGACCTGGGCATACCAAGCTCAGCTACCGCACGCTCGTACAAGTCTTCGACATCTTGCGAATTGACAGCCTTAGCGACCTCATGGGCACGCTTGGAACGCTCAGTGAGGAGAGACTCTTCCTGCTTCAGATGGTTGTATGCATTGGCGAACGCATCCGTGTACTTCGGGTCGCTCTCGTAGCGGCTCTTGTAGCCGGGGTCAGCAGACGTAACGCCAGGCTCATTGTGGGAGCCGTTATCAAGAGCGGCGTAGCGCATCAGCTCAGCACTGTTCGCGTAGACACGTGCACCGCCAGCAGACGAGATGTTCTGACCATCAGCCGTGTACATGTTGCCCGACTCAAAATCAACGTAACCCCACAGCTTGCCATCATTAGTTCGAATACCGCCCTCATGGTCAATCTGATAAGCCTCAGCATCCATACCGCCCATCATGACGCAAGCGCCAGGCTTCAGAATGGACTTAGTGCGCTCTGCCGCACGCTCATAGTACTCCAACTCTGCCGGGGTACTTGCGTGAGCGGTGTTGTCGTAGAACGGTGTGCTGTGGACGATGCCTGCGTTGCGCTTCTTAACTGCTTCACGAATCTCTTCAACGCTATTTGGAACCTTGGCATTAGCCGCCGCCTTAGCCTCACGGGTAGCCCTCAGCATGTCGCTGTATGCGTTGATGTAGTTGTGTTGCTGAAGCTTACGCGCTTCACTAGGTGCAAACTTTGCATATCCAGTGGGACGCTTAACGTCAGGTGTTTCGCTCCCCCTATCCTTACCGCCATAAATCTGCACAACCCTGCCATCAATCGCGTTGTACGCCTCCTCACGGTCTTCAGGTAGCTCGCCCTGAACCTTACGTGAGAGAAGGTCGTGAACAATCTTGTCGTTGAGTTCGTTGCTCTCTTCGCCGTAATGTTTGAGGTCTGAGCGAACCTTAGTCTCCATCTCTTCATCGGAGTAGTCACCGTTCAGGTCTGCGTCCCTATCAAGCTTCGCCATAGACTCGACAAGGTACCCGAACTGCTCCTGTTCCTCAGGGGGGAGCTGGTCAAGCATATTGACGCGGTAAGCGGCTAGGGCTTTACCAAAGTTCTGGTAAGCCTCAAGGGGCGCAGGGTCGCGCTCCTCAGCAGGAGTGAAGATGCCGCCACGTAGAGCCTTCAACTCATCTGGGAGGTTTCCCTCGCTAAAGTCTGCCGGTGAGGACATCTTGTAGGCGCTCAGAATCTCCTGAAAGCGCTCCATATCCTCAGGAGTATCTAGTGATGCAGGAGGCTCCACAGCTTCAGGCTTAGGCTTCTCCTGGCGCTTACGTCGGGGCTTCTTCGGCTTCTCCTCAGGAGCAGTCTCCGCCTTTACCTCTGCGACAGACTCAGGTTCGGCTTCTCCAACCTCTTCCACAGGTTCAGCCTTAGGCTCCTCGGCAGGCTCAGGCGCGACTGGCTCGGGCTTCTCTGCAACAGGCTCAATGTCCTTGCCGACGTTCTCGCGAGCGTACTTCGGGTCAGTCGGCTCACCCGCAATAAGGTGTGCAATGTCCTCAGGGAAGCCCATATCAACCGCCTCATCGAACGGAATCTTTGACTCACCCATCACTTCCACGTGGATTTGGTAACCTTCCACCAGCTCAGGCGGGAGCGACTGGAAAGCCTCCGAGACTTCCTCCAGATAGTTGTGTGCTTCGTTGGGGTCAGCAAAGTGGTTACCATAAGGGCAACGACCCTTCTTTGCGTCACATTTACCGCTAGTCAGCTGACCATCCTTATTGAAGCCGACGTGGGTTTTCTGCGTCATTTTCTATTATCCTTATCTTCATTTAGTTACAGGTGGAGAGGCGTAGAATAGCTTCGCCTCTCCACCTCATATATATCAAACAGTCCGCACCACCAGGGAGCTTAATGACCGCCGCCGCGTGCGCCGCCGTAAGGGGCATACCTAACACCCGTATCGTAACGCACCCATCCACACACGGCTGAGCCGTTCACAATGTATGCCTGCATGGAATGGTCTAGCCCCTCCCATGCAAAGCCTCTCTGTTCGCGAGGGCTTGGGGCGTTATCCCAAAGCTCCTTACATTCGTCAAATACGAGCATGTCAATCCCCGCATCATGCAGTTTCTTCCAATCGATACTGTACGTGTCTGCCGCTTCATCGTAAGTGATGAACCTGTCTTCGAAGAACCTTGCCTCAGTAGGACTCTTAATGTTCAGTACGGTACTATTTCTGTTGAACACGGGCGCATACACATAAGGGGTCTGAATGTAGTCGCCGTTTTGGTCATTCACTCGAAGATGGTCAGTAGTGATGGTTGCAGAGTTGTAGTTGTAGAACCCGCCCGTCATCTCAAAAGCACCAGACCTATACGCATTGCCGGTGATGCTTTCTCCAGCCTTTCGGCGCGCCACCCACGCCCGCTCCTTATCGTCAGCATCCTTACGGATAAGAGGGGCACTCAGTACGACATCGGGGAAGTCGTAATCTGGGCGGTTCGGTAGCCCGTCCACCTTCGGGTTGTCGGCTAGTGTAGGGGTGAAGTATGGGCGGGCACCCCTGTACCCCTGAATGTGCTCTACAGACATGCCGGAAAGTATGGGGTTGTTGTAGTCACATTCCACCCGGTCGATACGTGCAGGGTTCGATTCGTAGTCTGCGATGAACAGGTACTCTTCGTTCTGGTCTAGGTTGAGGATGCCGCCGTGGTTAGCTTGAATGAATGGGTCTCGCGTGTAAATAAACACGTCGTGGCTTGCCATGTCTGTAGACGGGGTGCCGGTAATCGCCTGAGATTCGTCTTGGTACTCGTAATCCAACGTGTACGCTTCACGCCCGTTATACTGCGTGATAGTGGGCTGTTGCCTCGTCTCAAGCTCAATCTTCTTCCTAATCCACTTCTCGGAAGCCTGAGGGTACTTCATTCGAAGCTCAGCGCGTTCCTGCTCATTCTGGAAACGCGGCATAAACTCACCATTTGGTAGCCACGGAGCCCACGGGTCATCATTGGCATACCCTGCGCCTTCCATCTCACGGATAGGTGGATTCGTCTTATCTTTCAGCTTCCGCGTAAGCCACTCTCTAAACTCTGGAGTGTCCAACTTCTGCCCGCTAGTGGCTAGAGCAGTGCTTTTAGCGGCTATCTCAGCATTCACCGAACCTACGTATTCCATGACGGAAGTCATGAACGTCAGGTCGCCGTGAACCTTAGGGACACCAACATTCTCGCTATTGAGGTGCTTGTAAGGGCACCCCTCAGGTGATGTGCAGGGGAGCATACGTAGCTCACCCGTCTCTGCACTAGGGGAAAAATGCATGAAAGCCATAAAAGTATACCCGCCGTCATAGGAGCTAATCTAAGGAAACCAGCATCCAGCACGGCGGGCACACGAAGCGGAGCTGACCGCCGCAAAGCGCCCAACTCTCACCCAAAACAAAGAGACGGATATATAGACCACAGGGAGCTCATGTATAATAGAGGTTCGAGCAAAATGAGCTCACCTGCGTAACCGCATACATCCACCATAACCATAGCAACCACAAGAGAGGAAGCTCATGACTGAAGAAACAGAGTTTGTAAACATCCAGCCTAACGTCTATGCAGTCATCACGGCAGGGGACACCACTCACACCGTCACATACCTGCATCTGACCGGCGAGAAAGAGACCCTCATCAGCCATCACCCAGTCATTGATGAAGGCATGAACATTGCGCATGAGTATGCTGTAGACGCAACACCTGAAATTGTGGCTGACATCCTGCAAAAGACTACTAACGCCATCATTCAGCATTATGTGAACCTAGGCGTAGAAGTGGAAGTCGATTTCCCCTAACAAATAGCCACCGAAAGATATGAGGAAGCCCCTTACAGACAATTTGATGTCTGTAAGGGGCTTCCTCACGTTATAGCCGTTTACTAAGGCTTAGCGGGACAGCTCACGCTGTTTAGCGGCAAACTCTGCCGCCGCATCCAACTCCTCAAAGTCAGGCTCCAACCACTGAGAAACCACATAGCCAAGCAACCTAGAATACTGGTTACGTTCCTCAGGGGTAGACTTCTCACTGTCAGGAATAATCACAGAGAACACCTTAACAGCAGAATCCTCATCCACATAGTCCACCTGAGGCTCATACTCCTCAACCATCTCATCAGAGTCACGCTCATAAATGCGGACACGACGCTCAGTGGTACTCAACAGAGTGGAAGTAGCCCAGCACGCCATCGCGCCACGGTCACTCAACTCATCAACAGGCACAGACCTGAAGATGAGCGCACGAATCTCCGCATCAGTACCATCAGGGGTAATGACATGGGAATACAGCACCGTATTACCGTTACCGTGGTCTACAACCGGGGACTCACCAAAGCCCTCAGCGGCAAGACTGGTGACCAGCCAATGCGCCTCAAGGTTGTTCATCTCAACATCCATGCCACGCCCCTGAAGGTTCATGGCAAGACCGGGACCAATCACAGGTTCCTTAATGTCAGTAACATTCTCAGGGAAACCATCGTAAGGCGTAAGAGCGCTAATGTCAGGAATCTCAATATCCAAGGGTTCCTTCAGTGCACCCAAGAAGTCATAAACCTCAGCGACAGAGTGGAAGTCGAAGTCCTCATCCGGTGAATACGAGAGAACGGTGTTGCCAACACGGATAGAGGTAGTACCATCTTCGTCACGAATGGGCACACCCTCAGGCAACAGGTCATCAACAGCGATGCCCTCAACGGGGTTCTGAGGCGCGTTACGCAGTTCCTCAGACACAGAGTTATCGCGGGGGGAAGTTACGGACTCAGCCAAGATAGGCTCCTAACGTAAGGTGAAACTAAAACGTGTTGTGTTGTTGCGACATAGAAGATATAGCAGAACAAACAGAAAATGGGTGTACCCTCCACTAGCCATAAGCGACCAGCCGGGGTACACCCATTCTCAAATACACAACACGAATCAGGTTACGTCATAACCAAAGAGGCGACGCTACTTCTTCTCGGCTTCACCCTTATCCTTGTTCTTCTTGTGCGGTGAGACACTGATAGAAGCCTTAGTGTAGGTGAGTTCAGCCAGCTCTTCAGGGCTGAACTCCTGCTCCATCAGCTTGTAGTCGTATGCGGCGGTTCGGGTACCGTAGGTTCGCATCAGAGTATCAAGCCTGGAGCCAAGAACTTTCTGCTGTACAGACTTCGGAGCCGCCTGTTGCCTTGAAGACTGGACAATGTTCGTGCCAATGTCACCGCTATCAGTGCCCATAATAACGTTCATGTTCGGGGCATACTCTTTCGCCAAGTGCCCCTTAATGGCAGTTGAACCAGCGCGAACTTCCTTCTCCAGCTCAGCCATAGTCCTACCGCCAGTCTTCTCCTCGAAGTGCTTCGTAGCGGTAGCCAAGTCTCGACACGCATCGTTCAAGGTGGAGCGGACATCCTTAACCCTGTTGGTAGAGCGGTTTGCAGACGGAGGCGTGAACTTGATGCCAATCTCATTCTCTGCCTGAGCTGAGAGGTTCGGAGACAGGTAGTTAATCTCGCTCACGTTGCGGGTGACCTGCTGGAACTCTTCCTCGGTGATGTCGCCGTTATCCCTAGCCGCACGCCAGCCATCGATGGTGATTGACGCTGACTTAGGGGCGGTAATCCTGTCGCGGACTTCCTTAGGAAGCTTATCAACCTTAGTGGTATCAATCGCGTTGTAATCAAACTGCACCTCGACAAGCTTGTCATCGTGAACAACAGCAATGTGCTCACCGATACCAGTACCGTTCTTAACAGACGGGTTGCCGGAAATGCTCATGATGTACTGAAGGCGCTTGACGGTTGCCTCCTCATTAGCCTTCTGAGCTTCGAGCAGAGCCTTCGTCTCGGAAAGGTCTTGGAAGTCTACGACCTTCTCCGTGCCACCCTTACCCTTTGCGGTAACGGAGGTTACAGGGAGGTATACTGAGCCGCGAACCTTGTCACGCATGTACTCCTTACCCCTCTTCTTGGGGACAAGGTTACGCATCTCGCGGTACAGACCATTTAGCTCTTCACCGCTTGCGCCTTCCTCCTTGCGCTTCTTATACTCAGCCGCCAGCTCATTGTACTTTTCTTCATTCTCTTCACGAGTCTTAGCGCTGTCACGCTCAGCCTTCTCATTAACAGACCTGCTGTTACTCGGAGCGAGCTGACGGCGCAGGTATTCGTCTGCGGCGAGCTTACGTGCGTTCTCTTCCTCCAGGTTACCCCTACGCTCCTTCATGAACGCCTTGTAGCGCTTCGCGCCTTCCTCAGGACCGTGAGCTTCCATGTAGCTCTTAGAGTAAGAGAGGGTCTTGCCACCGGCGAGGGCACGCATGACCTTGATGGTTTCACGACCCTCAACCGTCTTTGCGCGGCGGCGGCTACCAGAAACGGACTTGGAAATGTAGTTACGCAAGATACGCGGGGCAACTGCGTCAGTCTGGAACTTCATCAGCATACGGGTACCAGCGGTAGCCTTCGCATTTTCCAGAGCCTTATTGATGGCGCTCTTGGGCGGGTAGACGGGCGGGTCGCCTAGGAGCTGTTCCTGCATCTCAGGCGGCAGGTACTCGGTGACGATGTGCATATCCATACCACCGTAGGGGCAGGTGTCTGCGCCTGCCGCCTTACAGCGACCTACGCCAGGGAACGGGGGGAGGAAGGGGCTAAAGTGTAGACCAGCCATAGTTATTTTTCTCCATCTTCATACAATATGTCGCGAACCCCTAGTGTGGCTTGCGCCACATCATTCCATTGCGGGGTTCATGTCGAAACTTATCCATACAACACATTCCGTTTCAAGGTTAGGGGTTCTAGTGGTGCAATGGAACTGACGTATACTATATAGCAGACAGGAAGGGAGTTCGCCCCGAAGTGGAGCGAAGCCCCACATTTCCGGTGCCAGAGTGATGGTGGGGAAATGTGGGGCTTCTATAGCTAGAGGCACTTACAGTAGTGAACCTAGACCGACGCTATCGACAATAATAGCTTCCTGGGTCTTACCCAAAGCCTCGGCAATAAGCGACAGCGGAACACTCTGTAGGTTCAGCCCAGCGTTAGCGCTAATGAGCGTCTTCATGGCTTCCTGCATCGTGATACCTGCAAGCTGAGGTATGGCGGAGAAAGGAATGTTCGGGTCAATCCTCTTCACGAAAGTGCTGAACATCGTGTCTGGGTGAAGGCTTACCAGCGCCGCTAGACCCTCAATTGCGGAGTCCCACCCATGCTCACGGGTAAGAACCGTAACGACATCCATTGCGGAGATGTTCAACATCTGTGCTACCACACTCAGCGGGGCGTTGAGCACCTTCTCCTCGTTCGCTTCAATGATGCGTTGCATCACCGTGGGTACAGCTCGTGAAGTCTTCACCGAAACGTCGCCCAGGGTAGGACCCGTGTGCTTCGGCGGGGCAGGTAGGGGCGGGAACGGCGTAGCGCGGGCTACACGTTCTTCCTCCTGCTGGGCGCGGCTGAGTGCTCCGTGGTCGGTATGCTCCTGAATCTCCGGCAGGGCGAAGTTGATAGCCAGCTTGCTATCGCCAGGGAGCGGCTTGTACACGGTAATCGACTCGTTAAATAGCGACTGCTGACCATCAGCTACGCAATTCTTAGCCGATAGACTGTTCGCCATTTTCGGCTTCGGTTTTGCGACACGCGGAGTCTCCTGCTTCTTTTCCTGAGTCACCTCAGAAACTTCTTTCTGCGTAGGGAGGTTCGCGGTGGTGTTCTCCTGCGGGGGTGCTTCCTGCGGGGGTACTGAAACTTCCTTGAGCACCGTCACCTTCGCGGGCTTCTTCGTGACTAGTCTAACCATAGACTCCATAAACTCATCCTTCGTGGCGGCAGGTTTAGCCACCTCATCTACCTGCTGTGAGGAAGTCTCTACAGTCGCTTCTTCATCGTTCTTTACCGGCGGCTCTTCTTGTTCAGTCTCGACCGTTAGCGGGGCTTCCTCAGGCGTGGGCTTACCCGCCGTGAATGCGGCGTGGAAGTCCCAATCGGTATTGATGGCAGAGCCACCCAGAGCGTTTAGGTGCTCATAGTACAAGACGGTCTCAGTTGAGGTGTCATACACTGCTTCAAAGGGCACAGGGTAAGGGCACGGCTCAGTAACACACTCCATCTCCTCAGGAGTTCGCTTAGCCTTATCCAGGTAATCCTCGACGGTTACACCTCTGGTAAACCCATTAAAGTCCTTGCTGGGGGTGTATAGCGCCACGTAGCGGGCAACTTCACGGGCAGGGTAGTTGAGGCTCAACATCTCTAGGTACCTGCGCTCATTCAGGGATACGCCGGTGTAGCGCTGGGTAACGTTCTCCCACGGTTTGATGGTGTACGACTTGCCGTTACGACCAGTGAAAGAGATGGTCGGCTTGTAGTATACGTTCGGGTGGTATGCCGTGAGCGGTGCCTTCGAACCAGGTGAGATGTAAAACACTGGCTGTGGCGCGCCCATTCCACCATCACGCCTCGTCTTCACCGTATCGGTCAGCATCTTATTGACATTAGTCAAGGCAATGCCAAATGAAGCGCCCACCACTTTCTGCGTATACTCTCTCGAAGCGCCACACCACACCATAGACAGCGTAAGGCTCTGCGGAGTTACCGTATGCCCTGCGTCGTTAGACAGCTTCTCAGTGTCGATACAGGGGTGCTCCATGCCTTCCATGCGGGAAAGCGCGCTCAGCGGGTGCTCATCCGCTGAGATAGGGAGAGGGTTATAGAGGTAGGTCGGGTTAATCGCGGTGAACCTGCGGCTAAGCCCAGCCTGTACATAGTCACCATAGGAGAGGACATAAGGGCAGGGCACAGGCGAGTCATAGTGCTTTTTCACGCCGCTCTTGACACGAGCATAAGCGCGGACACATGACCGCGCTTCCATCGGCGTAAACAGGATGTAATACGCGAGCAAGTCGGCAGGCATTGACTTGCCAGAGTATTCACTGGAGATGTAGTCCAGGTATGCGAGGTCTTCATCACGCCAGGTACTCCAGGTCATATCCGTATCGACACCAAGGTCATAGAGCGCACCGTGGGAACGGTTCTCTCTGCGCGTCGGGTCATCCGCGCTACGCCTATCATCGGTGTAAGGATAAGGCGGTGGAGCCTGAATACTGTTCTTGTACTCAATACGCATCTCCACCACAGCATTCTGAGACTCGGCGGACTCCTGAATAGCGCGAACCACCTCAGGGCTACAAACACCATTGAGCGATTCAGAGATAACCTCAACCGGCAAGCCAATGTAAGTGAAGAAGTCAATCCAACGCTTCTCAAGGAGAGTGCGATTACCCTCCGGGACGTTCTGTGCGACTGCCTGCGACACAGCAGTCTGCGCCATAACACTGAAGACAGACTCGGAACTGGGTGAGCCCCAAAGGTTCTTGATACGCTCACCGTACCTCTGCTGAGGTTCATAAGTTGGGGACATATATAGTTACCATCCTAAAACTTGTAGTACAGGTGGGCTCCCTGCCAACATGCGGCATACGGCACCGACCTACTGACACATTCTACCACAGTTTACGGATGTACTACGGAGTGAACTACCGGCACCACTCACTAAATGTGTGGTAGGCGTATCTAACTGCTTCGATGGGTGCCTAAATGGGCGACCAAAAGCGGGATGAAGTAACAGAAGCGTGGCGGTGAGCTCAAGTAACCATAATGAGCTCACCGCCACGCTTCTGTGAAAATAAATGCGGAACCCCTAACAAGCAGGGGTGGTATTCAGTTGTGAAGCGGATAGAGCGGGATTCGAACCCGCGGGGCACCGCTAAGCACCCTCTGGTTTTCAAGACCAGTGCCTTCAGCCACTCAGCCACCTATCCAAATACAGCTAAACTGGGTTTAGCTGACGCTGAGGCGCTAGGACTCGAACCTAAAACTTCGGCTTCAGAGACCGACGTGTTGCCAATTACACCACGCCTCATTAAACCCATATCCAATTATGGTGCTGGGGTAACAGGGTTCGAACCTGTAACTTCCGCGTTCAAAGCACGGGGTGTTGCCAGTTACACCATACCCCATAGTGGGCTGGCTACTCTGCTCGGCTTGAGAGCACCCAGCCCCACAGTAAGGAATCGTAAGGAAACCTTGGGAAGAATCGCAATATCTACTATAGCAGGGATATTGCTAAGATGCAACTCCAGGAGTGTTACTTTCGGGAGGTGCTTCTTACTGGTTCCAAGGAACCATCATACACTAGTCTGGCACGCTGACAAATCTCCTTCAAAGTCATCTCAGCAACTTCCACGCTTTCGCTAGTGCATAGCTCTGAGACTGTCTCTAGGTCGTCGTCGGCTAGGACGACGATACGCCATAGCTCGGGCTTACTGCGAACGTTTGGGTTAGTGCATACATCTTCCAGCGTCCGATAGAGTGAATCCCTATCTGATGTTGCGCGTTCTCGCATCTTAAACATGATGCGGGCTCTTCCTGCAACCGCTTCTAGGGGGATGTCGCCTGTTTCGGACTGTACGGTCACTCCTGGCGCGACGATAACTCTGTATGTTCCAGTTCGCCTATTCTCGTAGGTGAGGGTGATGACGGGGTATGTGTGGCGTGCCATTTCGCGTAATTATTCCTTCTTTCGAATGCTTATGGTATCTGTATAGCTCACGTTAGGTGACTTTAAGCCATCGGTCTTGGAAGCGGATACCTGATTCCTTGGGGAACTGATTGACGGGCTTCCAGTAGGCGGTGACCACCTGTTGCTGTGGCGGGTCGATACTGAGCACCAGAATAAGGTTGCATTCCTCAGGTGGGGCACCTTTCTCGGGTGCCACGACTCGACTGTATTCTGACGAGCGGATACTAATGGAACGCCCCGACTTGCGCTTATCATCATACTCAGTCACGGAGTACGTTCCAGGGGTGTATGACTGTAGCGTGAAGTAGACATCCTCAGCGGTGAGCTCTGCAAGCTTTCCGCTATTCAGCTTCTCATACACGTGCCCACTGAACTCTAGGCTCACTGGGTTGATAGCCTTCACGTGCTGATGGAAGCGCTCAATGGACGCTTCGTCCATCTGTGCGTAGGTGATTTGACGCTGACCCTTAGTGAGGCGGGGCCAGTGAGCTCGCGTACCCTTTTTGCGTGCTGTTTTCTGCTTGAAAGCCCAGAGAGCTCGAATCTGAGGGACATCCCACAGTACACCATTCTTCTCTGCCTGAGCTTTCTCTCGCTCAATCTCGCGGTTAAGCTTGCGTGCCACATGCGGTGGTGTCTTCGAGTTGCGTATCTTTTCGTCGCGCTCGGTAATGTACCGTGCGCGGTCAAGGTAGATGCGCTGTTTCTCAAGCTCAATAAGGTACTCTTCCTCAGTCTCAGGGACACGTTCCTTTGGTGACGGGAGGATGTAGGTGCGACCATTTAGCCCGGACACCCTAATGTCGCCCGGCTGGAGCGGCGCATCTTCCACAGACTTGACGCTCGGAAGTGTGCGCGGCTTCGGTGGAGGCACTGCGCTAGGGCGAGGCGCGCTCGGCTTCGGGGCGGCTGGCTTCGGAGAACTTGGCGTAGGTGATGGATTTGGGGTGTTGCCGGAAGTAGGCTTCGGCGGCTGAGGCTCCCTCTTCTGTTCTTGCTCTTTGAGGGATGCCGCTTCGCGGCGTGCTTTCTGCCTAGCTTCCTTTGGTGTGGTGTACCTATTCTTGGCGCGAGATTCGCTCTCGTCGCTAATGTTCTTAGGGGTTGAAGGCTTCGGCGTGCCAGTTTGAGGCTCGTTGCCGTTCTTCTGTGCTTTTCGGCGTGCGGCTTTCTCGCGGCGCGCTTTCTGCTTCGCGTACTTTGGGGCGTACTTGGCTTCAGAGCGTTCCTCGACTACATCGCAGACATGCTCTAGGGAGCCGTGCGGCTCATCGCAGAAGGGGCAGTCTGCTGGGTCTTTCGCGGAGCATTTACCGTATTCGTCTTGTTTATTGACATGGTACTTGACCGTAGGTGGTCTTACGTTTGCCGTGGTAGACATTTGGGTAGTTATTCTTTCTGTGCTTCATGTATGGCTACATTGTGAGTGTAGTTGCTCTGTACATAGCAAAAATGGGAACCCTTGCTGGTGAGGCTAAGGGTTCCCATTTTATTAGCGGGGCGGTACCGACACCTGGGTATTCGGGATGGGGTGCGGGTACCGCTTGAGCACTAGCGTCTCGCTGGCTTGGGGTGGGCGAGAAGGGGTGGCTAGTGCTCCAGGTGTGTAGAGGTGGTAGGCTCTACATATGCCCACGGGTTGAGTGGGCTTCGGGCGACGGTGTTAGTTTCGCCCGTTGATAACCAGTATAGCAGTTCCTACCCGTTTAGCAAACTCGACCGTAAGGTTTTTCGGGTGGTATGCATCACAGCTGTTGGCATGGGTGTTTCGCTTGCCTGGAAGGGGTACTACATCGTATGCTTGTTCTAGAAGTTCAATGTAAGGCGGCAATGTTACCCAGCTCGGGGAGGTTGCCGCCTTACGTGTCTGAGCGTGGTATAATGTGTGAAATAATAGTATTTCGAAAGGAAGTAATGGCTGTTCACTCACGCAAACCGTTTACGGCAGATGAGCCAATAGAGTTTAACTTCGATAATGGTAATTCACTGCTTGTCTCCCCTGCGGGTGGTAACGTGCATGGCGCGTTCCTTGAGGCAGTTCAGGTCGCCCGTCTTGAAGATAAGGATGAGGTGGGCTTTAAATCTGCCCATATTGTGCTCAGTCCCGTTCAGATTATCGCTTTTTTCGCATCAGTTATACGTATGACGGGTTATTCTGAGCCTCAGCTTCGCGAGCTTGCCTTTGAGCGTGGGCTTATTGAAGACCCTGACGCGGTAAAGGAACGTCTCCGCACCTCGCCGCGAAGGAAAGCACCCAAGCCAGGTCGCCCGAAGGATAATTTCTGCAAGTTTACAGACCAGTATGGAGATGTTCTACTGGCTAAGCCTGTTGCTAATGTGTCAGGTCTTGTAGAGTTTACGTTTAGCGTTGATGGTGAGGATGCTACCTTGATTATCCCTCCAGATATGATAGTCATCCTCTTCACGACATGTTGCCGGGTGGTGAACTACACCCCCGAAGAAATGCGTGAGCTTGCTACCCGTGAGGGCTACGTGAAGGTGGACACTCGAAGTGTTCCGGTTGGGCGTAAGGAAAAGCGCCGCAATGCCCAGCAGTCAAAGAAACAGCCGCAACCTGCTACTGCGTCACCGTCTCTCGCAAGTCTTGTTGCCGGGCGAACAGCTGAACTAGGTATCACCTCTAGCAAGCCGCCTATGCCTGTGCGCTCGACGTTCAGCAAATAACTCACTACACCACAGCACACTTAACACATAAGCAAGAAGGGAAGCAAACATGCAACAGAACATTGATGGCGTTGAACCTGTACGCCTCACATCCCCTGACTTTGAGAAGTTCACCCAATACATCTTGAAGGACTGCGCAAGCACCCCCTGGGACTCTTATATGCGCCGCGTCTATCGCCTACTCGGATTCCCGGAAGATATGAGCATCCCCCCGACTCCTGTAAGTCGCTTCGGTAAGTATGGTATGTCTCCGGGCATGTGGCATAAGGCGGCTTTGGTGGCGGGCTCATACAGTGTGGCGCTCGAATCTTTGGGTGTAGCAGATGCGTTTAATGTTGATGCGGGTGTGGAAGCGCTAAAGGAGCTTTCTTTTGCCGCTCACAGTCACCCCCTAGCGCCCGTATTTACTCACGGTGTCCGCAAGTTCACTGCTGAACAGCAGGCTACCTTAAACCTTATGGTTTCACCTCACATGCAGAAACTCGTGGAGACTGTCGGCATTAGCGCTCTTCTCGGGTTCTTGCCCGCTGTAGAGTTTATGGATGGTTACGACTATGCAGACTTGGCTCGCCTCATTGAGGCAGATGGTATTGAGTCTGTAGTTCCTCTGAAGCCGTCTCAGGTTGCAGACTCGCCGCTAGGTCGGGTGCTTGCGGGAGCTTTCGACCGTATGGACTCAGTGTTGGCTGAAATGCTGAGTATGCCTGAGACTGTCGCCCGTGCTGGGTGGCTCCTCACTCATGACTCAGGGGAATGGTCTAGCCTGGATGCGCCTATCACTGTCCGAAAAGTCCTGCCCGGTAGTGAGCTTACAGAAGCTCCTGTAGCCGCACATTTTGTAGACATGGCATTGTTCTAGCAAAATCCTCGCTAAGCGCGGCAGAAGCCCCTTAGAACCTTATCTGTGGGTTCTAGGGGGCTTCTTTCTGCTCGTCAATCTTAAAGTGATGGTGATGGTTAGCTTTCGTGTCCTGCGCTCAAGTCAGACAAGGCAGGGATGTCAATGTCCACCTGCGTGCCAGCCAAGGGGTAGGCAAACTGGATTCGGTTATATTCAGGCTGGTACATTGCCCAGTAGAAGTTCTCGTAAATCCATGCGTGCCCAGAAATTTCTGAGGTGTGGGCATGGATGCTGTGAGCTACTGCACGCGGAATAATAGGCTTCACATTGAGGGTGTGTAGGTAGCCGTCTAGGTTCTCGATGGAGTCGCCGGTTGCGTTGTTCGTCACGTCACACTTCATACGGTAAGAGTCATCCTCGGTGAGCTCTTCCTCAATACTGGAAATGTTTATCAGTGGGCGAATGAGAGAATTGGGTTCCAGCCCTAGCTCAAACGGGAGGTTCCTAGGTAGCTCGATGGTTGCATACAGATACTTGGGCGCATCAATGAGGGCGAGGCGAAGCTCCGCCTCGGAGAATGGAAGCTCTTCGTTGAGGTCATCTTCGTACTCATATTCGAACTCATAGTCGGTGTGGTTTGCTGACATTGGTTAGCGCCCTTCTGGTCTATACGCAAAAACTAGGGAAGCTACCAAGAGAGCTTGTAGGTGCTCAGCTTGATAACTTCCCTAAGTTTATAGCGTCCGGCTAGGGGTTTCTAGGCGGTGTAGATGCTCTGGGTTGCAACCCAGCCGTTCAGGGCGTGCATACGTCGCCATTCCAGCGGCGTAATGAAGTTCGAGACGTTGTGCAGGCAGGTGAAGCCGCTGTCACGGAACTCATCGATAGTCGGCTTGTCCTGCTCACGCGGCTCTTCTGCTCGGAGGACTCGGAAGGTTCGGGTACCAAAGTTATGCAGGTCGCTGTACGGCTGGATGCGGAGCGGGTTACCACTGAAGCCGTTCTGTCGAGACTGCCACTCTTCAATGTCCATGAGGTTCAGATTACCCGGCTCGTAGGAGATGACAGGCATCAGCTGAACTTCATTGTCTTCAATCTTGTAGACAATAGCCTCAACAGTGGTGTCCCAGTCGTCGTCCTCATGCCAGTGCTGGTCATCTGCCGGGTACACCTTTACGGTGACCTTACCGCCGATGGTATAGGTTCGACCGCCCATGCGGGTGGTATAGAAACCGGCACCAATGCGCTTGGTGTGAACCTTGCGGATTGCAGATTCGATGTGCAGGGGGTGAACGTCCAGCGGGAAGTCGAAGTCTTCACTGAGAAGGTCTTCGGTGCTCATACCTAGGTGCGCGGCGATTTCCTCTGCCGTGATACCCATGTCCTTGAGGGTTTCAAGGGTGGTTTCCTTGGTGATATTGTCGGACTCGCGGACAATAGTCAGGGCTTCGATAAGGTCCTGCGGGCTGTCCGGGGTGATATTGGTCGGCAGGGTGATGCGGGGTACGTCAATGCTCTTATGCATGTGAAAGAGTAGTTCCTTTCAAAGATAGTGTTTAGTTAAGTAGTGAATGAAACTCAAAGGCACTCGTAACTAAGTGTATGGGTGCTCTTTCGAGAGTCATACGATAAGTGTAGCACATAATGCAATATTCTGCAAAGAAGTGTACTAGTGCGTTCGGCGCTCTTCGCCAGTTGCGCCTGCATCCTGTACAATGGCTCTGAATAAACCAGTACACCATTAGAAAGGATTTCATTATGCAGGAACTATCTGGCAACATGACCATCTCAACTTTCATTGAGGCTACCATTATACCACATACTAAGACCGCAGGCGGCTCAACTAGCCCTGCCCGATACTACAGGGCAATGACACTCAGTGAAGCGCCAGCAAGCCTAAAGCCTTCACAGTTGCCTGCAACCGCCTCTCAGTCCTTTTACCTTAGCACACACAGCAGTTCAGGTGAGGAGATGGGCATTACAGGGCGCGTCATCACCAAAGTAGTCCACAACGAACACCTTGAACACTACCTGAGAGCCGTATTCAATCGGACAGTAGACGACGACCAGCGACTACTAGCTCTCTACCACCAAGCGAACCCATCCAATGTTCACGTAGTCAAGGAAGTATACACCCTACCTACCGGCGTAACCCCTCATGATGCCGTATGCGCATTCCTTAACGAAACCGCCAACACAGAGTCTCCTACCCCGGCAACATGGGCGGAGCTAGTGAGGAAATTTCATGACCTCCTCAGCCCCGCCGCCGTCAAGAGTGTTGAGTGCCCCGGTCTACTGGAACGAGTATGTCACGACCCCGCTTATGACCATGTGCCAGGCATGTTAGGCATGTGCCCCTGGCTGGATGACAAGTAGCAGAGCCGACGCAAAGAGAAAGCACCCCGAACCATTGGTTTTGCGGGGTGCTTTCTCTTTGCGCTCTACGCAATTCAGTTACGGTCAGTTGGAGGTCTCATTCAATTCTGGGCGGACGGATGAGACGTACTTCGTGACAAGGCTGTCTGCAAGGTTGGACTGAACCTGCAAGCTGGTCAGAAACGCGGTCTGGACATTCTCGGAGAGAACGGAGATGCCGGTTACCTGATGTGCGCGCTGAAGCTTCTCGCTATTATCCTTTGCCCATCCTCGACTTGCAGAGATGAGGTGGCTCAGCTCTGCCTGATGTGTGTTCACGAAGTCCTGAACGAATTTAAGGACGGCGGAGCTGTCGGTAATCCAGAGGCTTGCCGCCGTACCACTATGCATACCTCCGTCAAGTAGACCGTCAGCGCCGCCGCGTCGCTCCTGCGGTTCGCTCTTGAAGAGAATAAAAGTTTTCTTGTAGCCAATGGTGCCGTAAGAGAATGTGTTCGTCACTTGGTATGAGCGTGGCTTGAAGGTGAACTCGGTGCCGTTAATCAGGCTCGGTATCAGGTTATTGCCTTCTGGGGTTACTGTAACTCGGTCAGTTACCAGCACGCTAACAGATGCTTCTTCGTCTGAGCTGTCTGCTGGATGGGTTTGCGTAACGGTGTAAACGAACTGGGAGTCGTTAGACATGGGTATGTCCTCCTTGATGTTAGAGTGAATTTTTGCAAAGCCGCATTTACGGCTTTACGTAATGATTGCACACCTCTTCTTATCTGAGGTACATATAAGTATACCAGAGGCACCTATAGTGCCCTAGTGGGAGGATTGTGATAATTCTCCCACTAGGATAGATGTCTCCTATGTACTGACGATGACGTAGGTCATACAGGGGCGTTCTACGAAGACCATCAGGGTCTCATTGAGGGTGTTCCCCTGTGTGGTTCGCCCCTTATATATGGTGAGCTTAGCGGTTCCAGATGCCTTCCAGCGACCAGTTCCAGGACGTAGGGCGGCATCCTTGTTGCGTTCAATAACGCCTACCATGTTACCGTTCTCGTCAATGATTCGGTACATGTTCTTCTGAATGAGCTTGATGCTGTAGCCGTTAAACTTCATGATGTGAGCTCCTTCTTTGGCTTGAGTGATGATTGATGGGTCTTGGGTGACTAGTGGGCTGTGCTTAGTTGCCTGCCTGCTTGACGGTGTAAGGGGTGATGAACTCTCGGTAGTTCTGGTAAAGCTCCTTGAGGGCGGTTGCGTGCTGTTCAGCGCGGGCTTCGGCTTCCCGGAGTCGCTTCATTGCTTTTTCGTATGCGGTACGGGCGAGGGCGAGGGCTCGGACACCGATTTCCTGGACGGTTTCGCGGGCGGCGTGGTAGGCGCTTTCGGCTTCCTGGAACTTTGCAGTCCAGTGGGTTACCCAGCCTACAGCTACCTGGAGCAGGCTTTCCTCTTTGGAAACTTCGTTTTTAAGTTCTGCTTCGGTTGCGTAGATTGCGTTCACGATGCCGCCCCTTCCGTAGGTCTAAATCATTGCTACATAAATAGTGTACCACATATTTTAAGAGCTACGCAAGCGATATGTTTGTGGCGCAAAGAAATCCCCTGCTTGCAACGACTAGTAGTTACAAGCAGGGGGTTAATACTCAAACCGTATCAATTTAGGCTACATAACCTACATTCATGGGTTACATTTCCCTGATTGATAGCCGCCTTGCTGGTCTCCAAGATGCCGAATGCATCCCAGTCCGCTAGTACGGTAGTCATATTGACTCTAGCGGGGCTAATGGGAAGATTCACCTCCCCCGCAACTCGGTTCTTCCTCTTTGGAGTAGGCGCGTGCTTAGTTCTGTCGCGCCCAGGGTACTTTAAAGAGTCCCTAGCAATAGGGGTTTTGAGCGGTACCGACGGCTGGAGTTTGCGGTTCTTAGCGCGGGTCTTTCTCGCCTTCTCAACCTTACTCACAGCACGGGCGGCAATATTTGCGGCGGCATTAACGTCCCTGTCCATCACGCCGTGTTTAGGGCAGAGTGAAACCTTATGGGTAGGGTGTGCAACCTGCTCGTTGCAGATGTGGCACAGTTGTGACGTGTGTGCCGCGTTCACGGCAACCACCCAGCCGCCATTCTGCGTCACGTAATGGGTCAGCCATTGGATGAACGCACCACGATTCCAGCGCCCGTTTTGCATCGTGTTACGAACCCAGGTCAGGTCTTCCACTGCAACGACGGCATTGCCGTAGAAGTGCGACAGGTAGGCGATTTCCTGCGCCGCAAGAACAGCTAGTTCCTTCTTCTTGCGCGAGGCGGCTTCACGATGAAGTTGTGCCTCATCAAGCGCGCACATGTGCGCCTGACGGTCATAGAGAAGCTTATCGGCTTTCTTATTGAGGGTGCGAACCTGTCGCTCTGACGCGCGAACACTATTCCACAGAGAATGGGTACGCTGTGAGAGAGTCGTTTGGTGAACCACCCGCCCCGTTTTGCTGTTACGCACCACAACAGTAGCATAGTCATTGATACCAACATCCACGCCAATAGTGTAATCACCCGAAAACTGGACGACAGGGTTATCAGTAGCGACGGTGAAAATGAAAACAGGTTGGTCATTCTCAACTTTAATAACCGGCAGGGTAACTTTACCCTCATGGAACCGGGTGTTATCAAAGGGGAAAATCAGTCGATACCACTTGCCCTGGATAACCATTTTGAGGATAATCTCACCGTCGGCAAAAGGGTTGTTCTCAACCGCCGCGTACTGCTTATCCACAGCGCCAAGATTAACAGCATCTTCACCATATGACGGCGCAGATGTATCCACAGTACGTTTCCACCCTTGCGAAACATACTTGCCACTTTCGCCGTTTGCGGCATTGATACGCTCCTGCCACGAACGAAAAGCTGTGACAACGTTATACCTAACCAGCCATTCTTTACGTGACTTACCAGTACGACCATTTGCGAGAAAGTCGGGCATGGTCACACCGGCGCGGCGACCCGCTGTAGCAGGTTGGATAGCACCCGCTTTTGCTAAGCCAACCCCAAGCTGGGCATCATTACGAACCACATAAGTAGCGTAACTAGAGATGCCCTGAACCTCAGACGCAAGCTTCTTCATGACAGGTATACTATCCAGTAGTTCGCCATTCAAGTCCATAATGCAGGATGGGCGCACAGTGAAAGCTCTGTACGTCTGATTTTTTGCCATATGCGCCCCCCTTCCTGGTATCATTGAGCTACTGCTAATCCATCTAATATTACCAATATTAAACCATGCGCGCAATACCAATAAAAGTGGTAACAGTCGTCTACCCTATTAACTATCCATTTCCAAAGAAGCCCAGAACCTCTCCTTGGAAAGTTCAACATCTCCAAAGGAGCTGTAATCTTCCAAGCCACAGAACTCAGTAATACGGCTACAAATAGACTCAGGAGTCAATCGCGCCCTATCCCATGAAATAGCTGTCACATAGTCACCAGTAAGCATGTATGTGCCACCAAACGTGCGTTCAGTACGCTCAGTAACAAGCCTACGCAAACCATCCTCAATCTGGCGCACAGAAAGGAATCTGTACGCAGTTGGGATAGCCGACCTGAGACCAGCCTGCCACAAGAAGTAGACAATAGCCAGCGGGTCACCACCAATAAGGAACGGGTAATACAGCCCACACCGACAACCATCCTCAAGATGCACACTAGGCGCAATGCAGAACTCTTGAATATGCGCCCCAGTAGCCAGTAGTGAGGCGGAGCGAATCAAAGTCCGTGCAATGTTACTAGATAGCAAGTCATCAATGCGCTTACCCGCAGTACCCACCCTCAGCTCCTCATCTGACATGGACAGAAACGCAGAGGGTACATACCAGACTTCACCCGAAGTTCCTATGGTAGCAGGCTTAACACCGCCACCAAACACGCTATCTCCAGCCCGGAAATAATCCGCCGGGTCATCAATCTTAAACGAGCCTTCCCCTACAAGGGTTGCCCTAAGGATTGAGAAATTGCCAGAGAGCGTGAACTCGCTCTTTGGGCTGACCTTACAGGAGTCAAGCTGAACATCCCCAAAGGTACTAAGGCTCGAATTGTCCATCAAGGTCACCTTGTGCGCATCCCCACCAAAGCCGCTATAGGTAGCGCCACTATGCAGTGTCAGCGATTCAACATTCGAGTTATGTAGTGTTAGCTTCACACCGTCATGCACGGTCACACCTGAGGCGTTACTATTTTTCAGGTCGAGGGTGATTCCTGAACCTTCTGCTGTGGCATCAGAGACAATCTGGACACCATCAACGCTACTATCTTCAATATGCACATCAACTGCCCCCTGAAAATTGCCAGGCTGAGAAACCTTATCCAAAGAGCTGTTGATGATTTCTCCTGAGCAGTGAAGCTGAACATCGTCACCAAACGAACAGCCACTCACCACCACATCTCCAGTTAGCAGATTACCGTCATGTAGCCCACTCGGTTTTTCATGCGTAGCCATAAACACCTTTCAGTAGCGATTAGTCCTCAGAGCCCAGGAACCCCTTGTCGGGTGCACTGAGATACTGGGCGGGAGTGGAATCCGTGAGAGAGCCAGCGAATCGCTCAAAATCACTCACACCGCAGAACTCAAAGATGCGCTCCCTCACGGAGGCGAAGTTGCACTCATCCATGAGGTAAAGCTCAGTAAGATTCCAGAAGTCGTAAATGTTCGATGCGCTCGAAATAGCTTCCTTCACCATATGGGTGAGCTCAGCGTCACTGTAGGCGTTATGCGCATCCGATGCAGAGCTTATCATATCGGCGGCTCGCAAGAAGTACAAGATGCCCGCTGAATGACCAGCAAGTAGCAGGGGGTAAGCGAGACCGCAGACACATCCACTATTGGCATGAATATCGGGCGCAATGCAGAACTTGTGTACCGTTGCGCCAACGCTCAGCAAACGCGCGCTGAGACGGTATGCATCATTGGCGGTCTGGTGGATAACCTCACCCTGCTCAGCGGAGGTTAGAGATTCCCCTGGATGGGGCTTGAGGATGCGCGAAAGGGTGTAGGGGATACGGGCTTGGGTGTTGATGGTCATTACCTTACCTTCTGCCTTACCCCACCATGCGGCAACCAAATCGTCTAGGCACATGCTGTGATGAACATCTAGCGACATTGCGCCCACAAAGCTACTTGCACTAATGGAGAGCTTGCCTCGAATGTCGAAAGTGCCAGAATTAAACACGGACTTGAAGATAGCTACCGAGCCTTCAACCTTAACCGAAGCACCATTACGGACGTATGCCGTATCAACGCTAGGCTTGGCACCCTTTGCTTCCAGCTTGCCGCCATGTAAGTACAGGAAGTTAATTTTCGTGTTATCGCAGATGAGGGTATTAGGTAGCTCATGAGAAGACGCGCCCAGGTAGCAAAGCTTGCTGTTACGCGCATCCAGCGTACTGAAATGCTCTAGTGTGTAGCTATCCCACACGTCAGTGTTCTGGACAGTAATCTCCTGCTTGCCCATTGTGGGTGAGCTCTGGAATCCAGACCTGTTCAATCGGGAGTTTTTGAAGTGTCCACTGTAGAGGTTAATGCCGTAGTCCATCTTTACAGTGGACGGGTCTACCACGGCGTTACCTGCAATGACGTTACCACCAAGCAGATTGTGAGCTTTCTTCGCAGGGACGATAAATACATCCTCCACACCATCAATAGGTGCAAAGGAGTCCAAGAGGGTAGGTACGTTTACCTGAACGTCCTCAATGAGGGTGGGGGCATCTTCTCGCAAGGTTCGCTCAACGCCTGCAACAGTATCTCTCTCCCACTCGCGCAAAGGCTGGGTGGCATCGTTCAGGTGGTTATTCCAGCCGCGATACAGCACATACTGGAACTTGTTACCATGTTCGCGGATAAACTCGTGCATCTTAGACGGGAAAGCGTTACGCACCTTAGCTGGGTGGGTTCGCCAAAGAAGCTTGTCCTCGGGGGATAGGCGGGGCGTAGGTAGTCGCGTATCAAGGTTTACGCCGTCGGTCTTGTAGAGTAGGTAGAAGCGCTCCTTGGGCTCCTGCCAGATGTTCTTGTGGGTCATGATTTACTTTCTCTTAGGGTGCGGGGTGGGGCGCTCCGCCGTATTGGTATCGGTCAGAGCACCCCACCCTCAACTATAGGTTGTGCTTAGCGGATGCCCAGAAGGTCAGCCGGGGCAACATGGTACTTGAAGGCAATGTGCTCGTTCCATGCTTCGTGGTCGTAGATGTCGTTTCGCTCCTGCCAGATGGCGTAGTGTGCGGCGCTTCCACCACGTGCAAGGCGGCTACCAAGCTCAGCGGTCTCATGGTTGAGAACCTGTTCAAGCTCAGCCCAGCTCTTGCCCTTGTGCTCCTCTGGGATGTGGTTCTCCAGCCCGCTTGCCTTGAGGTAGTAGGTTACCCCAAGCGGGTTGCCGAACAGTAGTGCAGGGTAGTAGAGTGCGCAGAGGCAATTGTCTCGCTTGTGAACCTTCGGCAAGGCACAGAATCGCTCCATCTTAAAGCCCCCCTCAATCATCTTACTGCTGGTGATAAGGGCGCTGTATGCGCTTTCCGTGAAGTCCACATTCTCCACCTTACCGTGGTTCTTCCGTACTCGGTACTCGAACTTCGGCTTGAGCAGGAGAGGAAGCAGGTAGAAGCCGGTAAGGTCAGACATAGGGGTATGTGAGTCTAGTGCTTTGAGGTCGAACCAGCCACCAAAGTTGCTGTCCTCAATGTGTGCATCACCGCTAATGGAGATGTCGCCGCCGCTGAAGAATACCTTGTCTAGTAGAACATTTCCACTGAGGTTAAGGTTGGCTCCCAGGCGAACATGGACGTTGGTCAGCTCGCCGCCAGTAACAGAAATATTCGGGGAGTCCTTCTCGTACTGAGCACCATCAAATTCACTGTGGCTCACAATGGTATTACGAAGGGTGAGGTTCAGCTTGCCGGTAGTGAGGACATCTTCGGTAGTGCTGTCCTCTACCAGAGTGTTGCCGGTAAGCTCGGCAATGTGATGGATGTTGCTGTTGCGAACGGTGGTATCGCCTGCAATGATGATGCGACTTTCGCCCTTGTGTGAAGAGTGAGTCAGCTTATGACCATCAGTGAGCATATGCTCCTTGGTAATAAGACCACTTTCGACATTCGCGGAGCCAGAGACACGGCAATGCGCATCTCGCATATTTACGCGACGAGGGTCTACAGTTGCGTGGTCGAAAATGTGGTTGCCACCTAGAAGGTTCTCAGCACATTCAGGAAGTGCGTACACGCTATCGTACTTGTAGAGCACGCTCTGCATCTCACTGAAGATGGTCGGGATGTTGAGCTCGGGGAACTGGATGAAGGTCTTCTTCGGCTGAGTCTCATCCAGCTCAATCTTGCCAGTCTCGCGGTTGAAGACTCCTGAGGTGCTGTAAAGTACGGAGCTGTAGGGAACCTTCCTACTGCGGTGAGGGTCGTTCTCACCCCAATTGTTCGACTTCGGGTATTTGAAAGCGCTGTACCACTTCTCCCAAAGAGTTCCGTTAAGGGGGACGCGCCACACGCTATCGTGGGTTCGCTGGTTTCGAGTAGTCTTCTTGGGGAGAGAGACGCTATTGGAGCCATGTACCCAGATGGGGACGGTGGTTGCCGGGGTAATGCGCTTAGGGGTGTCGAGGTGCTTGAGGAGCACGCTAACATTTTGCGACTTGCTAGTCATAATGGTTACCTTTCCGTAACTAAAAAATCTATAAAAAGTGTACCACATAATGTGTGGGTATTGCAATACCCCTGACATGCGAAGGAAAAACGCTTGCCAGGGGCATTGCTTTCGGTAGCTACGGCGTGGGGTCTTGCCCGGTCAGTCTCCTGTAGTGAGCCAGCCAACTCTCAGGTAGTTGTCTAATATACTTCTCCCACGTCAGATGGTCTTCCGGCTTGAAGTCCTTCTTAACCATATGGAATACCTCAGACGAGCTAATGTATACCGGCTGTATATGCTGAGTGAACTCAAGAATGATGTTATTCACCCACTTCAAAGGCTCCCCCTCCCTCCGATATTCAGCATGGTAAACGCCCCAGGGGTGAAGCTCCCTATTCCGGGATGCCAACTCGTTGTACGGGGACTCAATGAGTGACCGCACCTTCCCTGCAAGCGCATTCTCTAGCATTGTCCAGCTGAGCGTGCTGAGCGGGTTGCGGACAGCCCCATCTAGTGCTGGATAGTCTGAATTGCGAATACCTGACTGAATAAGTCCCTCTACTCTGAAGAGGTAATGTAGGGCTACAGGATTACCTGTAAGCATTAGAGGGTACCAAAGGAGACAATGGCAGTGCGGGTTTACTTGCAGGTGGGTGGAAGCCTTGAGACACATGGTGGAGTCGCGCCAGGCAGGGTGCTTAATGAGCCCATAGGTAGCTACGGCAGTACGCAGTATTCCCGCGCTTGGAGACACGAAGCTACTGTCACTCACCGTGTCTGGGTATTCAGGATGCGGCATGATGTCATAGAAGGCGTAGCGCAGGGATTCGCAATCCCCAGCCTCAGTGTCAATAACGGCAGAAAGCGCCATAGGCGGCTCTAAGCCATTAGGCACATCAATTAGCACGTCTCCATCAAGTGAGACTTTCTGGAGGCGTATAGAGCCTCTTACGGTGGCGTTGCCACGCATCTTTAGGCGGTAACTCCACGAGTTGCCAGCAATAACAGTATCGTCACCAGCGTCTAGGTAGTGATGCTGTCCACCCAATATTTGCGCGTTCCCCTTGAGCGACTTGAGTCCAGACAGCTCAACTTTCTCACCAATAATAACGCCTGACGCTTCGCCCTGCATAGCTAAAACTCCTTCCTAATTGGGTGTGGTGATATTTAGGCACAAGTCAGTCTGACCAGTCATTCGGCACCAATGGTTATACCAGATAGTGCGAGATAGCGGGACGGGGATATTGTCATCTCGTGGGATGTAGGACTTAATCTCGTTCTCCCATTTGCGGTAGTTCAGGTTCGCGAAGCCTCCACGATACTCAGGAAAATATCTCTTAGCGTCAGTGTAGCCGTCAGAGAATACTTCGATGATTCGCTGACGCATACTCTCCTCCAGAGCAGATAGGGTTAGTATCGAGTAGGGGTTTCGCGGCGACTTTTCCAGGTGAATAGTAGGCGCTTTACCTAGAGGCTCTAGAAGCCCCTCTGCACGGAAGAAGTAGTGCATTGCAATAGGGTTCCCCATGAGGTACAGCGGATACCAGAGAAGGCAACGGCAGGTATGCATTGTCCCACGATGCTTCTCATAGTCCAGGCACCACGTGCCAGTCATGGCGGCAGAATCTTCCAACACCTGCATGGTTAGTTTAGCCATTGCAAACAAACTGTCCCGACGAAAAGATTTCCCGTCGTTAAAGAACTTCTTTGTCTTCAGATTCGGCTTCGTTTCGCGCATATTATAGACAAGACTAACACCGCCCACATTAAGCATGAGTGGTGTTTCTCGTTCAGGAATGATAATGCGGGCTTCTTTCCCCAACTTAGCGCTATTGATGGTCACGCTATCTGTACTATAGTTCATGATTCCCTCCTAAATAAGTAAGTAAAATCAGTGTACCACACAAAATAGCTACTATGCAGTTCCAGCGCATCACCTCCCCATGTACGGGACTCCTAGAATCTGTTCCAGGAAGCTATGCCAGTCACTCAGCTGATACTCTTTGATGGTCTCTTCCTTACTGAAAAGCTCTTCGATGCCGTGCTTAGGGCAGTTTGCTTGAAGGATTTTGCGGGGTGCCAGCCAGTAGTCCTTGAGAATCTTATCTAGTGATGCGCGTATCAGTTTTTCAAGGCGGGTGGCGCTAAATGCGTAGTAGGGATTACGGAGGGTGCCTTCGGCATAGATGCTTCGATGCGTATCACCGTGCGGCTTGAGCCTCCCCTCTGCGCATAGGAAGTAAAATGTGGCGGCAGGGTCGCCTAGGAGGATAAGCGGGAGCCAGAGGGCGCAACGACAGCGCGGCATATTCTGCGAGTGAACTTCACCGTTGAGACAGAAGCGAATATTGACATACTCGGGGTGCTTATCCATGAGGTTTGCGGCGAATGTAGCTACCGACTGGAATGTCTGATTGGTGATAGCCGTATCTTCGGTGATGAGTCGAGAGATGTCAGTCATGATGGGGGTGTTCCAGTAGCTATTGATGCTTACTGTCTCCGGCAGGGCGTTGAAGTCGTGGAGCTCAAATTTTCCGCCGTATTCGCCGCCAATGATATGGAAATTACCCTTCACGGTAGCGTTGCCGGTAAAGGTTGCAGTAAGGTCGGTTTCTCGGCAGGCGACATGGGCATTGTCAGATGCTCGCAGTATGTAGTGCGTTCCACCTTCAACGTATGCGTTATTGCGAACCTCGCAGGCGGTTAGTTCCGCGTCGTGGACACGGGCGTTGTCGCTGATGCGGTTCATGTCGCCATGAAGGATGCTGTTTCCGGTCACGTTATCGACATTTTTCACGGGTTTCTTCCTGAGTGTGAGTAGTGCATGATTTTCATTAAGATTTAGGGGTAAAACCGTACCAATTTAAGGCAAAACACTAAGTGAAAACCCTTAAATTGGTACGGTTTTAGGGGTGATGGTGGCGGCTACATTTCGTTGTTGCCTACCGCGAAGAGCGCGGGGTAGAGTCGGGCACTTAGGGCACCTGCAATGGTTAGCGGGTTGTGCTCCAAAGACTCAAGGTGGCTATCCAACTTTTCCTGCTGGCTACTCGTGGTAGGGTGCAGGTTAATCGACTTAGGCAGACCCAGCTCTTCGGCAGAGAACGCCTTCAGTAGACCCTCGCTGTGGCTCTTGGAGAGCATCTTGTGAGGAACCATAACCATAGGGTCATCCACACCACCGCCCGTAATGTCGGTACGGTTAGTGATGCTGTTGATAAGGTACTCCAGGACTGCGTGTAGCGGCGCGCGGAACACGCGGTTGCAATACGGCGACTCTTCATCCACTAACTCCGAAATAAGGTTCGTCACATTGACGATACCTTCCAGCAGGCGCGCCTTAGCTTCCTCATCAGGGGCAGTATCGGACTTCTCTGGGAGGAAGTCATCAATATAGGTGTTTAGGCGCTCTGCAAGGCGGGAGGCATTGTCCTGGTCGTTCTCTGCGGTAGTTCGAGAGACCTTCTCAGGGTTCTCGAAAATTTCCGTAAGCGACATGGTTGCAATGGCAGAACCGCCGCCGGTAAGGGAGTCCGCATAGTTCTTGAGTGCGTCAGCAAAGGCGTTGTATCCGTCAAAGCCGATGGTCATCTGGGTAAAGTGAATCGCCAGGTCGTAGAACTTCTTCGGTTCTTCGGTGGGAAGCGAAGCAAGAAGGTCTGCGAGGTTTTCCCAGCTTCGCGGGGAGCGCCATGCGTAAGTTGCCGCGTCACGGCAGTTCTCATCCATGCTCTCTGCGAAGCGTTCAATGCGGGCATCACGGTTCATCTCATACAGGGTGCTGTCAGTGCGCTTGTCGAGATAGGTCGCAATCATCTCTCGGATGCGGCGCTCGTTATCAGTCATAGGCTTACCCCAGGCGACCTTGAAGCCTTCCAGCCAGTCACCAATCGGCTGGTGGACAGGAATCCAGGTGACGCGGTTCTGCGTGGGCGGCGCAATGGGAGTGGGGTTCACGGAACTAGCCATTGAGTTAGTTGCCAAGACGATAACCGTCTCAGTAGGGATGGGGGTGCCATCAGGGAAGCGGCGCTCGTTAAAGATGTACAGCATAGCCGCCTGAACACTCTCGTTCGAGTTGCTGTATTCATCCAGCAGGAGAATGACCTTGCGGTGCTTAAGGATGCGTACCTGGAACGGTTCGTTAAGGTAGGTCGTAGACGGAACCTCGGTGAAGTTACCTTCTTCGTCAATGATGGTGGTAGAGCCTACGGAAGGGATACCCCCGATGGATTCAGGGGAAAGCTGAGCGCCAACAAGCACTTCTACGCTGTGGTAACCCATTTCGTCCTTGAGGGCGTGGATGGATGCGGTCTTGCCGATGCCGGGGCTACCGATGAGTCCGATAGATTTGCCGGGCTTCAGCTCACCGTTTGCGCCCATATGGGGGAATGCGCCGTACTTCACTAGTTCCATTGCGGTACTCAGAGATACGGGGGTGACGTTAATTGCGCCGGTGGGCTTTTCGTCTGTCATTACTGCATTAGACATGGTGGTTAGTCTCCTTCTTAGGTGGTGTAGAGATGTTGCTTAGTGTGCAACTCGGATGATGGTTGGTTTGTAGTTTGCTGGCAGCGACTTGAAATATTCATGCATATGCAGGATGTCCTTGTCGCTATGCTTGGAGGTTAGAACGATAGCCAGCCCGTAGTTATGCTTGCACTTAAGGGCGTTGGCTACGTTCTGCCAGTCGATGTATCCGTCGGTAATGAGGATGCCTAGCGCGGCGGGAGGGTTCTTCTTCTCATGGCTCGTCTCATACTCATTGAGAGCGTTAATGAAAGGAGTCATGGCGGTACCGCCGCCACCCTTAAACACCACGTCAGATAGTTTCTTCACTGGCTGGAAATCGCCTAGAACAGTGTCAATAGCGCTAATGCGTAGGTCTGCTCGGTTCTTGAAACTATCAATAATGCGCTCAATATTACCTAGCACACGCCCGCTATCTTCCCTGGTGTGCATGGAGCCAGAGGTGTCCACTCCAATGTACACGGTCGGCTTGACTGCATAACGAGTTGGAAGTAGCACTCGCTTATCTGGCAGGGCGGCGTTTAGTCGGTTGAACCTACGGAAGGTGCGGTGAGTACTGCCGGTGGTTCGGTGAGAAGACGCAATAGTGAGAACCTTCTTGAGCTGTGTAGACCATACGACATAGTTGCCTGCCTCAATCTTGAGCACCCAGTTAAGAATGTTGTCCAGGTGGGTGTTGCCGATAGACTTACGCATCTGCTCTGCACGTACTAGGGCGAGCATGTCGTTACGGCTTTCACGTTTGATAAGCTCATCAGCCGCCTGGATACCCAGCGCGTCCATGAGGCTCTGAAGCATTTCAGCAGTAACAAACTGGTCGGTCATCTCGGTAAACTTCCCCTGCTGGGCATTACCCTCAGGGGAGCCTGCTTCGCCGGGGGTGCCGTCATTGCCGCTAGGAGCTCCGTTATCGCTGTCATTAGGGCTATTGCCCTGCTGGGTACCATTGCTGGGACTTTCGCCGCTGTTAGAGCCGCCGACATTGCTGTCAGAGTTGCCGCCGGAGGTATCGCTGGAGCCGTTATCCTCATTATTGGTACTAGAGGTGCCGTCGCCTTCTTCACTGTTCTTATCGTCGCTACCGCCATCATTGCTGAGGCTTGAGCTCTGAGAGTTACCATTATTCGATTTACTGTCAGAGCTGTTATTCCCCTGCGGTTCGCCGGTAGACGAGCCGGACTCATTGTTCTGCGGCTTACTTTCAGCAGAGCCGCTACCTCCACCAGAGCCTTGCTGTCCTAAGGCTTCTGCGTCTTCCCTAAGCGCGCTGTGGAACTCCTCTGCGATGCCGCTGGTGGGCAGGTTGTAGTCTGCTGGAACAAAGTCAATGCCAGGGGTGAGGCGGAAGCGACCGGAGATGCCACTGATGCGCTGGTTAATTTCAAGGTCGAATGCCAGGCGGGTAATCTCGTCATCTTTGTAGCCTCGGGTAGCAACGCGCTTATCCTGTAGGATGATGATTCGCAAAATTTCACGTAGCGCCACTTTAAGGGTTTCCGCGTTTCGATAGGTGTCTAGAGAGCCCTCAGGGAGGCTGATGCGCCAGTCCTTGTCGATGCTTGCCTGCTTGGAGTTGATGATTGCAGGGCGTACCTGTCGAATGATGGGTGCAAAGTATGGCGAGATGCTTGTCAGCTCGTCCGTGAGGTGAATGAACACGTCAAGCTCTTTAGAGGTGAGCTTACGTAGCATGATGGGCACTTTCTTAGGACTATTTGCCGGTAGCCCAGCAATGCTGTTTACAGCGGGCGCGCCGGGCGGCGGTGCCATCTGAATAATAGGGAGCATACAGGAACCCCTCCTTTCTTTCAAAGAATAGTGTATCACATATATTACGGGCTAACAAGCACCTGTAACATTTTCTCTATGGCAAGAGAAAACGCCTGAGGTGTACGCTAGTTAAGGTTCTAACCAGCGCACACCTCAGGCGTTATAAATTAACCGCTATTCGCCACTGAAGCCACAGTCTGAAGAGCCGGAATCCGACGAAGAGTAAGACGAAGAGGAACAAGAATCACTGTAGCTACTGCTCGATGAATAGCTATCTGAACTGCTACTCGAAGAGCAATCATAGCCGCTGTCTACGTCGCGTGCATCATCAAAAACGCTAGAGTTGCTAGTGCTTGACGAAGTGCCTGCACCCGCCGATGCACTCGAACGACGCAGGGATTCCTTCTTCTTTGCGCGAAGCTTACCAAAAGAAAACATGTAAATTCCTAACTAGGTATACCTACGGTGAGGTAGTGTCCGAATCTTCGTACAGCAGAAACCCGCAATACCTGGAGTAGGTCACCCCAAGGCTACGGCTCTCCGTGTAGGGAATCGACTGAGATACCCGATGCCCAACACTCTTATATCTTACCTTTCCAGGCGCAGGGTAGGCAACCCAGCTCTCCTTCTTACTCCTAGAGTTCTTACGCATAATGTGCGCCACTGGCTTAGGTGGCTCTACCGACCTATCAACCACTGTATAGATTTTCGGGTTGCCAGTAGTCATTAGCGCCGTGTTGGTTTCGTAATTCGTGGCGACCGCCTGCCATTCAGACGCGCCCATAACAATATGGTCTACATCCTCGGCTTTCATGGTACTCATAACAACTCCTAATACCTATTGCCAGTAGCGATAAGGTTATATGCCTGCAACATGCAGTCCACACCCCCGTCTTGAGCCTCTGCAATAGAGGCGAACATGGTAACTTTCATGCCGCGCTGGTGTGCTTCTCGCGCGAAGTTAGCCGCACCTACTCCTACAGATACCGCAAGGGATAGCCCACTATCCTGCAACTCTGCCAATACCGACGGGTGGGGGATGACAATAATCGTATCTGGTAGACCTGACTCCATAGGCATAACTGTGAATGGCGAGGGGGCTTTACTGTGCATGGCTGAGGATAGTTCCTCAATGGTGGTTGCATGACGGAATGGCTCCAGCATGGGCTCTGTGCGGTGCAGGTCATACTGTGAGGCACTAATGAAGAACGGCAAGTAGCTGTCCTCCAGGCGGTATGTCTGGACGGGTGTCCAGTTCGGATTGTTTTCAAAACGGGGCATGGGTCGTACCTTTATGCATGGTCTGGTTTGATGTTGGTAAGTCGAAGAATCTTGTTCACCCATTCCTCCTTGCTGGTGGGAATGTCGTGAAGGGATGAATGTTCTTCCCATGTTTTGCGAAGCTCAGCTTTGAGGGCGACTTCAAGCTGAGGAATCGTTAGGAAGTTGTAGGGGTGCCCTGCGGGGAGTTTAGAGACTCTGCTTCCCGATAGCGCCATATACTGTACCGCCGCCGGAGTCCCCATAATGTAGAGCGGGAAATAGAGCGCACAGCGGCAGGGGCGGCGATGGCGGGTGGAGTCGAGGCAGAACTCCCATTCTCCAGTGCTCCAGCCCAATGCCTCACGGCTTATCTCTAGAAGATGCTGAATGGAGTTGGGTTGAATTAGGGTTTCACCGTTCGGGTGGTTGATAAAGTCGGAAACGTAGTATGCATCATCAATGCAGACTTTCGTTTCATCACTTGAGGTGGCTCCATATAGGGCACTGAAGTTCCCACTCATGAAAATGTCGCCTTCAAGAGTGACGTTTCTTAGCATCGCAAAACGAACAGAGATATTTCCTTCTAAGTGGCACCCTGCAAGATATGAGTCATCTCCAACGTATATGCCGCCATGTAGCGTAGTATTACTGACAGTTGCGTAGCCAATCTCTACCTTGCCACTAGTGAACACGCCACCTTCAATTAGTGCGCCATCATGTACGTGCGTGTCATCACGAAGGATGCACTCAGGGGTTCCCTCGTTGCCGCTATCTGTATGAGTGATAGCGCGTGGCGGTTTGAATGACCTTGGGGACTCAATACAGCTTCGGTCAAGCACTAGCACCGTGGGCGACTGCCAGCCAGTAGAGGTTATTTCTACAGTTTCGCTTACTTCCGCTTCCCCTTCCTGAATTTTTCCAGGTTCCTTAGGGTGTGTCGCGTCTGCTTCATCCATTGTTAGCCAAGGTGCCTGCCATTCAGGGTCACTGTATAGGGCGCAATGAATTTTCTTTGCGCGCTTACCTGTGCGCTTATCCAGCTGTTCGTGGGTCAGATAGGTGAGGTTTGCCTTTTTGTCTGCTAGAGCGTACAGTTCTTCCTTAATCCTGTCGCCGGGGAAAGTGTAGGTGTTGAGGATGTGTCGGGCGGTTGCCACCGTATATGTGGTTTTCTGCTCGATACTGGGGGTGAACGCCATGATGATACTCCTTGTAGGGCGCTAGGTTAGGTGCCTAGTTCGTGGACGGTTAGGATAGCTAATGTGGCGATAATAATGAATGCTACGTAGTGGTGGTGGCGGTGGTGTTTGCTTTCTGAATGGGGCTCTTCTCGGGTGTACCTATTGTTAAGCATGTATTTACCTTCTTGGTGTTGGGTTAGTGCGAGCCGCCCCTCAGCCCCCGTCTTTAATGATGTAGGGGTTGAGGGGCGGCTCATGTAGAGTATTTGGTTCTTGTGTGTACGCCGTGTGGGGATTGAACCCACGACCTAGGGATTATGAGTCCCTTGCTCTAACCTGCTGAGCTAACGGCGCATATGCGGCGGAGTGTCCGTCACATGTACCACTTTACCACATATCGACTGGCGGCGCAAAACGCACTTACTGGTGGGTGTAGTAGGCGCTCTGGGTTACGGGCTCATCAGAGGCATACAGAGGGTTTTCCGTGTAGGTGCCTGCCGAAATGGTGATGTCGCGGATGTCGCGGTATGTGCCGCTAACCATAGCGCCGCCCGTAATGTGCGTGTAGCCGCCTAGCGAACTGTTGCCGCCGGTCTGACTGTACCCATACTGCTGAGCCTCACCAGTCAGAGTGGAGCTTCCTCGGTGAACTGCATATTCATATAGCATTGCGTTGCCGGTAACAAGGGCGTTTACCATGCATACAGCATTGTCGAATACCTTACCTTCGCCTGCTACCCAAGCATTATTTCCCTGCGTAAGGTTGTGTTCAGATTCAATCCATCCGCCTAGCTGACCTGCAATGACATTATGCTCGGGAATGTCGCGGGTCGCCTTGATGCGGTGTACGGTAACTTCCCGTCCTTGCCAGCGGGGGTGGGGGAAAGTCGCCGTCTTATCGGTGAGTACGTACTTGCGGTTCTTATTGAAAGTATTGCTCATTCTATGGTTCTTTCTGGAAATATTCTGCACCCAAAAAGCTGGGCTTGATGGTAAGTGTACCATAGATTTAAGGCGGCTTTTGCACCCCATCAGGGGCATGGTAAACTTAAACTCCCAAGCGAAACAACCTATTGAAAGGAAATATGAACCCCCAAAAGAAACACATGAAGAAACACCTGACCACTGCCGCGCTCGCACTTGGCTTCAATTTGCCGGGCATCATGTTCGCCGCATACCTCATCCTCGCCAACTCTCTGCGCTCAGTCCCCGGAGACATACACCTAATCACCACCGCCACAGGTCAGGACATCAATCTTATCGCCCTAGGAGCCGCATGGTTCATTGGAGAGAGTATTGCGGCAGTCATCGCCGTAGTAGCAATCACTGCAAAGGAAGCCGCCGTCATCGCCTATGGCAAGTCCCGACAGGCGCTTACTATCACCAAGAGAGCCCTTGTACGCTTCCTTGGGGTTGAAGTACACGAGAACCCACTGAGGAGCCGATAAGCACTCAGAGGGGCTATAGAAGCCCGCACAGTAGTAAAAGCTTACCCATGTAAGACATGGAAGAGGGGCGGAGGTGTAGTCGATACACCTCCGCCCCTCTCTTTAGACACATATAGAGCTACAAACCAAACATGAACCTAAAGAACTTAGAGCCAAACGACTCTTTCTGCTCCTCAACCTCAATCGCATCTTCAGTCTCTTCAGTCATCAATTCCACCTCCTCACTGAACTGCGTAGGCGACACATCGCCGTGTGTTTCCATTGCCCGCTCCTCCATATCCCAAAACCACTTTTCTAGCATGGGATAGCGCCCATGCGTTACATCTTCTCTCTGGAACACCCTTGGAATATGGTCTGACAAACCCATAGGTGGAAGCATCTTATACCGTCTACCCAAAGTATCCAGCCGCTCTAAGATGCGTTCCTCAACATCCGCCATATACGGCAGATACGGAATAGTAATTGTCACCACAGGTTTCTCACCGAACAGTATCGCCGGAGTACGCCCCGTCAAGGCATCTATCGCAACACAGTAGCCCAGCTTTTCCAACCTGCGACTCAATGCATCCATCTCAGCATAGTTATCCCGCGCCACAACCATAGGGACATCGAACCCGTCACCCGTCCCAGTCCGCGCCTCCACCTCAGGATACTCAAGATGCTTAAATAGAAGTAGGTCACCGTCGGTGCCGTAAGCATCCTCACATGGCGGCTTACCAAGCAGATATGCCGACGCATCTAACCCCGACACCTCAATCACACAATGCATATAGCCCTTCCAAAGAAGTATGCACGTATCACACTCCTGTGATGCGCAGGTATGCGCCTGCAACCGCAAAGATACTTGCGCGCTCTGCTTTTCAAGCTTGTCGAAAGCCCTACGGGATAAGTACTGATTGGGGAGGTGACGTTTCTTCTCCTTGCTCTCCTGCGTAGCAACGTGGAGAAAACCGTCTTTAGAGCGGGCTTCATTAGCGGCACTCACCCATTCCCAATGATTCAGCATCAGCTCAAGGGAATCAAGCATCCGCATGTAGTCGGTCACAGTGCTTGGTGTCATAGCTCGTTCATCATGCATGAGAAGATTCTACCGCATTTGGTGGCATACACGGAAACGCGGTATGGGCACTAGAGGTTCTTATATCTCTAGTGCTCATGCCACATCTGTCTATGTGTGTTATGCGTCCGCGCGGCGCGAGAGAGTCACCCACACAGGGTAAGCGAGAACCGTGCCGTCGTCGTAGCTCTGAACTTCAAAGCCTTCTTCGTGGTTGGCGGCTACGCTACTGAAATGAGTACCTGCGGCGAAGGGGTTGCTACCCTTCACATCCTCAATTTCCTGTGCGTGGACAATTTCGCGGAGCTTACCTGCATCGTCAAAGAGCGCTCGGTGAGGTAGGCTGTTCGTAATGCGGATAATTGGGCTGTGGATTGCTCCACCAGCGGCGGGCGGCGCACCCAAAGCCACAAAAGTATTATGAGTGTCTTTCTGCTCGGTGTCACAAACAACCCAGCCAGATAGAGTGAGTGCATCCTTCTTTACGTAAGGGGCTACAGTAACCTTCACAGGGGTGATGAACACCAAGTCGCCTTCGCGGTAGAACTTCTCATTGAGGGTTACGGAACCTGCCGTGTCAAGAGGTCGCGGGTCATAGGAACCTACGACGCGGGCGACGACGGAAGCGCCAGAATGGATGATGCCGCCCGTGGAGAAGGTAATCGTCTTTACGATTCGCTTAATCTGCTCTTCCAGGTCGTCGTTGCTGTCCATCCTGCCTGCCTGCAACATCATGCCCGTGGGACGGATAGGTGCAATGACGGAAGCGTTACTATCTGCCGCATCAGGAAGTGCTAGAAGGTGTTTCTTCACAACATACCCTACACCAATCTCTTTCGGGGTGATTACGGTGAGAACGGCGGCTTCCTTGGGAGAAATAGTCTCAATTTCGAAACTCATGGCTAGTTACCTGCTTCCTGCTCGTCGAAATGCTTGTTCATGGCGGCTACTAGTTCCTTAGTGATGACCATTGCGTCGCTCCATTCCTTATGGAAACCGTACACAGGCTCAAGACCTAGGTCTGCTCTGACCTTCCCCGCGTAAGAAACGCCTTCAAGGACATCATCGACGCGGTACAGTGAGCCTGCTAGACCCTGCGCGCCAATCTTGCAGTACACAGGGTGAAGGTTCATCGATTCCCACATCCTTGAACGGTAATTGTTCGTGGAGTCCTTCGGCGGGTAAGAAATATAGTTGTTGCTCAGGGCAGTAGGAACGACAAGTAGCTCAGGCTCCTTACCAGCACTCGAAGGTAGCGGCTTAGGGTATGCCTGAGCAATAGCTTTAGCGGTGTCCTCAGACCATAGCATCGGAGGCAGGGTTCGTTTATTGCCTCTGCTCATGCGTAGAGTAACTGCGTCCGGTCGGTAGGTTGCTGATAGGCTGTCTGCGGTTAGATTGGTGTCGCCACGCAAGTCTTCACGTTTATCCTTAATGTAGTCTACAAGACCCTTAGGATTGTACATCTTGGGTAGCGCCGCAATCTTGTCGCGGTCTACGGGTGGCTTGCGGTTCGGCGGGGTAGTGACGTTCTCGTCTAGGAAACCCATTTGTTCTCCTTCGTGCTTATTTCTTAGTGGGGTGGGTTACGGTCTTGTTGGGCAGAGGGGCAAAGCAGAACTCTGCCATGTCCTCGTAGGCATATTCGGCTACTCGGTTGAGGCTATCTTCAACGGCTTTAGCGGCTACTGAAATTTGGTGCTCAACTGGCTTATTGACGTTTATGCGTTTTAGCTGTTGAGCAAGTAACGGTGCGGACTTCTTGCAATCCAGGATGTAATGGTGGCGTATAGTTGCCGCGCGGAGAGTGTGCTCCACGTTGCTGACGTTATTCTCAGTCATTAGGACACTGCACCTTCCTGCGTGGAGGCTACTTCAAAGAGTACTCGGTGATGAGTCTCACCGCCTGCCCCAGCCTTCTCCTGATGGTAAACGGGGGTCATCTTATACTTCCCCCCAGTTTTCACACTGAAAGCGTCAGTGAGCTCATGCACGGTGTAGTCGAAATTGTAGCTAGGTGCCTCAGTCCCTACCGACCACGTGCCTTTGAATGCGCTGTATGCTTCTGTGTACACTTCGCGTGGTAGCTTTGAAGTGACACCGGCGGTAGGGGCGCATTCTTCGAAGCGGGCACTCTTAACGTACATGTGTGAGCCTACGATGCATTCTGCTACAACGTAGTTGATGAAGTTGATGTTATTGGTTGCCATTGTGGGTTTCCTCCTTAACCTTCTTCCAGGTCTCCCTTGCGGCTTCAGTTTGAGCCTTCAATACCGCAGACGCATTGACTACAGCTTCACGGAGTACCTTCTCTGCGGCAATCAAACCCTCAGTAGTGTTTCCGGTATGCACCGCCTCAGCGATAAGGGACTCAATATTCTTCGTCTCCTCGCGGGTTATACCTCGCTCCTGTAGAGCTACAGCTCGGGAGCGCCAGGTGGCGAGGCGATTCTGAACGACAAGTTCTGAGATGCACTTATCTAGTAGAGCGATACACTCCTCCACGGTCTCGGTTTCGAAGACATAAGTGGTCAGGATGGTGGTTTCACTCTCCGGGTTGGACGTTCGGAACAGCAGGGAGTAATTGCCGTTACGTTCCTTCTTCGTTGCCAAAGTGCCGACCACTTTACCGTCGTCAATTGTCTGTACGGTAGTGCCATCAGGGGTGTATAGTAGCGTAGGGTAGCGCTCCCTCCCTGAGCTGGTGAGGTGGCAGGCGAACATCTCCTGAATGTTTTCAGGCATCTTGGGCGAGATGTTTTCTGCACGGAATGCAATGTAGCTTCCTGCGGGGATTTTCGTCTCCTCGCGGGTTGCAATTGGGATAGTCTGCATGGGTTGAACTATAGCTCCTTTCTGTGGGCATAGAGACCTCAAATTACAAGTTCAGTATAGCACATAACAAGCCGGGTTGCATACTTATACCACGGGGTGAGTTGTGAATACTCACTCCGTGGTATAAGGACTTGTATATTCAGCTACCCGGCACTCCCTGCATGGGAATATGGTGGGCGCTTATTTCGAGTTGTTAGCGCCACGCTTGAGCTTACTAACTCGTCGCTGTGCGCCAGACTTCGGGTAAAGCGCCAGATGTAGACGGTAGGAACTTTCAGTTAGAGCCTTGTCACCAGACTTGCCTGCCATAATGGGGGTCTCAATGCGCATTACTTCAGTTCGATTAGCCAGCGCAACCTTGTCAAGCACACCACTAAAAGCGGAAAGTTCATAGGGCGCTTCGCGACCGTGGTCTGCAACCGAAGTGTAAGGGTTGGTAGTGAACTTAATGGGGTAGCTCACTCCAGCCACCCGTGCAGTAAGTAGGCTATTTCGCTTGTTCTTGACACGCAGGCTGATAGTATAGCGGTTACTGTATGCATTGTATGCGGCAGTATAGGTAAGCTTACTGCCTTTCTCCTTCACCTGCTTAAGGGTTTCTAGCACGGCGAGGAAATACTCACGCTTGTTATGCCCAGCATACCAGTCAGGGTATGCCAGAGTTGCCTCTACCCCAAGCTCTCGGGGCTTCTTGGAAGACTTACTGCCATACTGAGGGCGAGTCTTGGGCGGTCGAGGCTTAGGGGTGCTATTTGCCATAATTCGGGGCGTAGGGGTCATTATTCTCCTCCTTGTGTTTACGATTATTGATTACTTCCAGCTGTAATGTAGGGGGTAGAGGCTGGAATCTCTACCTGAAACAATAAACTAATTATACCACATAATTTCAGGCTATGAAAACGGGGATGCTGAGTTAGCGACACCCAACATCCCCGCTCAATAGCCTTCAAGGGAGACCCTATCCAGCTACTAGGAACTAAAGACCTTTCCCGGTCAGCTCCTTAAAAATAGCATCAGCAGTCTTCTTCGTATACATCAAGCTGGGAAGCTTCAGCGGCTCAACACGCTTACTATTAAAGCGAACAATCTTCACCATCTCAGCCTTATGCTTACGAAGCGCATCAACAACACGCTCCTCATCACCATTACCAGCCATAGTAATAAGCGGACGACTCAGACCATACATAGTAGTGGGCTTCTTGGCAGGGAACACCTCACGAGCACGCTTAACCCAATCAGCAGACGGCTCCACCTTATCACCCTCAGCACGAATCCAAGAGCGAATCATAGTGTACTGCTCAGCAGTATACAGCGGAGAGTTCTCCACACCCTTACGCCACGTAAAGTCATAAGTCAAAGAACGACCCGCCGCCTTCAACAGCGCCGCAACACGCGGACGAACATCAGCCGCCAAAAACGGAACAGGCTTACCACTCGGATACCCCAACTGTCGCGCACGCTCAGGCGACAAATACAGAGAACGACAAAGAAGCTCATTACTGTACACCACAACAGGCTCATCCACAACAGTCCCCTCAAGCGAAGGCACTACAGAGAAATCAGCAGGCGGAACATCACTCTTAGGAGCCTCCAACATAATCGAACGGAAGCCCATAGGCTGAGACTCAACAAACTTGAAGAAATCCTCAAGCTCACCCTTCTCAATAACATTCTTAAAGCCAGGGTGAGCCTCACGATACAGCGAAACAAAGCTACCAACCATAGACTCGCCACCAAGCTTCTCATAATGAGAAGCAAGATAACCAATGCTGTAGAACACCTTCGGCTTCACCGGCGCATAAAAAATACTCCGCCCAGTGCCAAACAGGTAACTCTCATCAACGCTATCAAGGTCAATGAAGTGCTTCATAGCGCCAGTGGCACCCGTAACAACTTGAGCGGTGATAGGCGCACCCTCAATAATAACCGGGTGCTCCTGCGAAGCATTGCGCGTCAAATGCGCAACCAAAGACGGGTCCATCGGGCGCTGACTAGTCGTAGCATAATGATGAGCATCAACGGTTGCATAAGTGTGCGTCGGATTAGCGACAGTATGCGGTAGACCCAAAAGCTCCTTGTAATAGACAGGCAAGCCAACAAAGTTAGTACCATTTCCCTGTGCTTCACGAGCGGCAATAATGCGGGCACGCACACCCGCATCCAGCGGAGTTGAGGTGTTTCGCGTAGCCTTAACGTTGTTATCCATGTAAGTAATTCCTTTGATAGAGGTGGGGTGGACAGGTGCTCCCCGTAACTAGCAGAGAGTCCCATATACCACATAATTTACTTACAGTATATCACATAATTCAGAAAATGCAAATGCGGCACCCCTACAGATAAGCAGGAACGCCGCAAAATACCATACATATACTAGGGTGAGTAAGAATAGCCTCTCAGGTGCAGAGAAGAGCGCGTGCCCTGCGATGAGCCATCCCTGCGAGTACTGGGAAGAGCTCCCCTGGATGCGGGTGCGCGTGCACGTATCGGAGCCATCCCCACATGTACGGGGAAGAGTTATTGAGGGTGCGCCTATTACTGCTCAGGGAGCCATCCCCGCGTATATGGGGAAGACTTCCTGACTAGGGTAAATGCCCAGGCAGTGCCGCGAATTAGGCTCGCTTTCTTCCCCGATGCGGTTAGATGGGTCAGGGATTCTCCCTGACGGTAACCCTCCAGCCAACCCCAAAAGGTTAGCCTTCCTGGTCTTGACACCACCGCCGCCCGGCTAGGCAATGGTAATGTCCGTTTATTTTATCCACCTCTCCCAGTCTCTCACAGGCGAGGTGTTACACGCTCCCTTTGCGGGGCATGTTTGCGTGCGCCCGGTGGGACTCGAACCCACACTCCGAAGAACCTGATTTTGAGTCAGGCGCGTCTGCCAATTCCGCCACGAGCGCAAGGTTGAGGGGAAAGGGTATTGTTCCTACCAGAGGAATACATCTTCCCCTCAACACATAAGTATATGATACCACACAGTCTCCACGTTTAAAAGTCTAGGTGTGCGAAGATAGTGTGATGCTAACTCCATTTCAGCGTTTAGTCCTTGTTCACCATGAAGATTTTTCCGGTGTTGCGCGGAGCCTCAATGATGATAGGCATATAGTACACGCCGGTGTCTGCGTCATACCCGAAACGCCCGTCTTCAAACAGCGCCCCACCAATGTTGAACTCGTCACCATTACCTGTGAACGTACCGTCCTGCACGATAGACATGAACGCCGCACCCACCGAATTAACATCAGAAGAAAGCGACTCCACCATCCTCACAAAAACGTCCTTAAATGCAGGAACAAGCGACACAAACGGGGCAGAACCAACCTCACCCAACGGCTCCCCAAAACCAAACCCCAACTCAAGACCAACCCCACCATCAACACTCCACTGCAACCACCCCACATGAGACCAACCATCACGCCCCAAAGAAACACCACTCACACCCACGCCACGCCGATGCAACACCGACACCGCATCCGACACCACATAATCCGCAGACACCCCAACCACATGGCAAAACACCCCATCCGCAGGAACCACACCATACGAACCCAACACATAATCCGCAGACACCCCACGCCCACGCACCTTACCACGCAACCCCCGCACAACCGCAATCGGCAAAGCATCCGTATATGCAGAAACAAACTCCGTACCACGCTCAACCAACACCTCAGCACACGCAACAGCCAAACGCTCACGCGAAACACCCACACCACGACCAGAAACCTCATCCCACACAGACCCCACAATACGACCATGCGCAGGCAACACAACCCTACTCAAACCCCCAACACCAACCGACAACAACACCGCCTCCAACACAACACCACCAGCCCCATCACCACCAAACATAAACAACAGCTCCGACGAAGCGCCCAGAACACTCCTCGACAAATCCCCCACCGGCAACACCCCCGGCTCCCTCACAAAATGCCCAGTATCCACCAAATCAACATTACCCAAATCCTCCACAGGCGACACCACCGGCGAAACACCCACAGGAACAGGCGCAGAAGAAGCAGAACCACGACCAGTAGAACCACGCATAAACGACAACAACAAGACCTCCAAATAAAGAAAAGCCCCCACCACAAGCAACCAACAAAGGCAACAAGTAGCAGGGGAAAGGTAAAACAGAGAAACGAAACGCAACTAGCCCCACGAACGCAGGGACTAGAGCCATCCCCCCGCACGCGGGGTGAAAGACGAGCACTGACGACCCCGAGTACGGGGAAGCTTACTGGTGTCGCCTGTGGAAGATTTGGGTGGCGGAGCCATCCCCCCGCGTGTGCAGTGAAGACATCTCCTGACTAGGGGCAAATGCCCAGCCAGCAGGCGAAGCACCTTCGGTCCCCCAACGCGGTTAGACGGGTTAGGGATTCTCCCTAACGGTAACCCTCCAGCTGACCAACGTCAGCCTTCCTGGTCTTGACACCGCCGCCGCCCAACCGAGCTTTAGCAATGTCCGTTTAGATTAACCACCTCTCCCGTCTCTCACAGGCGAGGTGAGTCGCACACCCGAAAGTGCGTTACGTACTCCCAACGGGATTCGAACCCGTGCCACCTCCGTGAAAGAGAGGTATCCTAGACCGCTAGACGATGGGAGCTTGGAGACCTATACCGTGTTAAGGGAGCTACCCGAAACACGGTATAGGGTGAGCCCTTCTAGAATGGCTCCACCGGCATAACTAAGTGCTCTACCAAGCTGAGCTACACCCCTGCAAGGGGCGGGATTCGAACCCGCGACCTCTCAGTTATGTTATCCGGCTGTCTCAGAGAGGCTAGTACTAAACCTTTCCTCAACGTGCGCCCTGCGGGACTCGAACCCGCGACACTTGACCCACTTGGCTAAAGCAGGGCTCTACCACTGAGCTAAAGGCGCTACCGCACCCTATGGAGCCAACCCAAGGGCGCACCCGAAAGCTCATGACAACCTCCAGAGAGACATCCGTGTGCATAGAAGCTACCCATCCCCCGGCAGAGGCGCTACCTCTGCAAAGCCTATGGAATGGGGCTGATACAGCACAGACGAGCCAAGGCTTCAATCCTTGACAGTGACCATCAGCCAGCCGAAGCTACCCTTCCTGGTCTTGACACCACCCGAAGGGTAATGTCCGTTTATTTTAGACACCTCTCCATCCTCTCAATAGGCGAGGTGAGCAACACACCACAAAGAGTGTGTTACGTGCCCCCTGTGGGATTTGAACCCACGACCTGCGGATTAAAAGTCCGTAGCTCTGACCAAACTGAGCTAAAGGGGCGCATTGGCATATCTCTATGAGATACACCAGGCGGCTCAGGTTTCCCCAAGCCTATGCAATTACTATACCACATGGAGCCACCCCGTGTGTACGGGGAAAGCGGTGCAGTAAGAGTAAGAAAGTAATACTCGTAGGAGCCATCCCCGCGTGTACAGGAAAAAACTTCGCAACCAGGGTAAACACCCGACAGAGCCGCGAATTAGATTCACTTTCTTCCCAAATGCGGTTAGATAGGTCAGGGATTCTCCCTAACGGTAACCCTCCAGCTGACTAACATCAGCCTTCCTGGTCTTGACACCACCCTTGCGGGTAATTGTCCGTTTATTTTAGGCACCTCTCCCATCTCTCACAGGCGAGGTGAGCGCACACCCGAAAGCGTGAGCGTGTCCCAGACAGGATTCGAACCTGCGACCCTCCGCTTAGGAGGCGGATGCTCTATCCACTGAGCTACTGGGACTAAAAGGTATGAAATTGAGATGCTACCAGCATTATAGCGGCACTAACATAAGAGCCACACCGCGTATATGGGAAGACATAGAGCCACATGTATTTAGTGAGAGCCAGCCCTGCGTGTACGGGGAAAACTATCCTGTGTTCCAACGGAATTTGGACTCGAAGGAGCCACCCTTTACGTGGGTTGGGTCTAACATTTTGTTAGACGGTGACCCTCAAACCAGCCTAAGCTAATTCTCCTGGTCTTGACACGTTAATGTCCGTTTAGATTTACAACCTCTCCCGTCTCTCACAGGCGAGGTATATAACACACATCAAAAGCGTGTGTGCTACGTGCTCCCCGCAGGATTTGAACCTGCGACCCCGACGTTCGTAGCGTCGTACTCTATCCAGACTGAGCTAGGGGAGCGGGGTGAGTGACGGGAGTCGAACCCGCTATAACTTGCGCCACAAGCAAGCGCCTAACCGTTTAGCCTCACTCACAGTGCCCTTGGGTGGACTTGAACCACCGACCTCCGCTTTATCAGAGCGACGCGCTAACCAACTGCGCTACAAGGGCTTAGACTGACTTTAGGCGGTCAGTGCGCCATATACGCGGTCTACACGGGATGAGCCTGCCCTGTATGTGCAATGGATAACACTTTCTGACTAGGGTAAACACCTAACCAAGTCAGGTTTTCCATTCACTTTTATGCAGGGTGGGTCTGACATTTTGTCAGACGGTGACCCTCAAACTGGCTGATGTCAGTTATCTTGGTCTTGACGGGCGACCGAAGCCGACTATCCGTTTTCACTCTCTCCCATCTCTCACAGGCGAGAGGCATAGCCAAAAAGCTATACGCGGTCTACACGGGGCTCGAACCCGCACTCCCCACCGTGACAAGGTGGTGCTCTACCGTTAAGCTAGTAGACCATAACCCCAACAAAAAGCTAAGGTAATAACGCCACACATAAGCGACGTATGCTCCCCTGACTGGACTCGAACCAGTAACCCTTCGATTAACAGTCGAATGCATCTGCCAATTGAGCTACAGGGGAATGAACCACCCAGCATAAGGGAGGTTGCGTGCGCCTGGTGGGACTCGAACCCGCACTCCGAAGAAGCAAGATTTTAAGTCTGCCGCGTCTGCCAATTCCGCCACAAGCGCTTAAAGCGTAACTATGGCAAAGCATACCACGCTAACACCCGCCCCACAAAAGAACAGGGGGGGGGAAGCTGGAAAGCCCGAAGGAACCCCTATTGCAATAAGGGTGCCCCAAAAAGTTACCCTAACGAGGCTGAATCCTCGAACCGGCTTTAAAATCGGCGCATCAGTGGGGCTCTGCCAATTGAGCTACCAACAGCTTTGTGAGGTGCTGGACGGGATTCGAACCCGCATCTCCCACCTAGCGCCGAGTAACACAGAATAAATGAACCTATCCTACGTTACGTGCCCTAGGCAGGATTTGAACCTGCGACTCTCCGCTTAGAAGGCGGTTGCTCTATCCGCTGAACTACTAGGGCTAAAAAGTATGTGAAATTAAGGTGACACCAACTATACAGCGGTACCAACATATGAGCCACCATCGCGTGCATATGGCAGACGTGAAACCATCCCCACATGCGCAGGGAGAAGGGGGGTGTCCATATGGTCTGTTAGCTCAGTGGAGCCATCCCCGCGTGTACGGAGAAGAGCTTCCCGACCAGAGTAAACATCCCAGCCAGCCTTCAATTTTCCAAATGCGGTTAGATGGGTCAGGGATTCTCCCTGACGGTAACCCTCCAGCCAACCCAAAGAGTCAGCCTTCCTGGTCTTGACACCGCCGCCGCTTGGTAGGGCTTTGGTAATATCCGTTTATTTTAGTCACCTCTCCCGTCTCTCACAGGCGAGGTGTGTGCGCACCCGAAAAGGGCGTTGCGTGCGCCCTGTGGGGCTCGAACCCACGACCCACGGATTAAGAGTCCGTTGCTCTAACCATCTGAGCTAAAGGCGCTTAACACACACCTGAACGCCTGAAACAGGTGTGTGCGTGGACGGTACGGGACTTGAACCCGTAACCTCCTGTGTGCAAAACAGGTGCTCTCCCAATTGAGCTAACCGCCCTAGACCTTGACAAAAGCCAAGAAATCCGTATCACCCATATAGGTAATACAAGCTCCCCCGGAAGGATTCGAACCTTCAACCTAGCGATTAACAGTCGCTCGCATCTGCCAATTGAGCTACGAGGGAATACGCCTCCCCAGTAGGGGAAGGTTAAGCCCGCCTGTGGGCTACCAATTTCGCCACAGGCGCTTAAAGTGTAGGTATGACAAAGCATACCACGCCAACACTCAATCTCGCAAAAGAATGAGTGATAAAAGCCAGAAGCCCGAAGGCTCCCCTATTGCAATAAGGGTGCCCCAATAGGTTACCCTAATGAGGCTGAATCCTCGAACCGGACTCAACACCGGCACATCGGTGAGGCTCCGCCTATTGAGCTACCAGCGACTCATTCGTCGCTGGGCGGGATTCGAACCCACACCTCTCACCTAGTACTACTTATACGACCGAGGAACATAAACACGTGTACATCATGCTTACGTTACGTGCTTCCGACCGGATTTGAACCGGCGCGCGGGCACTCTCATGCACCGCAAGCGCTCCCATAGCCGTTATGTGCAGAAGGCTCATGAAAGACGCTCCCCTTAACCTAGCTTGGATACGGAAGCGGGCACCCACATGCACTTGTGGACACCAAGTACGCCCGGTGAGACTCGAACCCACATGCCGTGAGGCACAGGAACCTAAATCCTGCGTGTCTACCAATTCCACCACGGGCGCTTAACTATTTAACTACCAAATAGCAACGCAAAGAAAAACTCTCTTCGCGTGAGAGGCGTGTACGAGAATCGAACTCGCAACAACAGTTTGGAAGACTGTGGTTTTGCCATTAAACTAACACGCCAAAATAATGATTATAACAGCATACACATGGAAGATGAAGAATCATCTTCCAAGCAGTTGTCACGGAGAGCCATCACCGCGTATCAGAGGAAATTAGCTATCCCCTACGCGGGCGGGTCTAACATTTTGCCAGACGGTGACCCTCAAGCAGGTTGCCCCGCTATCCTGGTCTTGACGGGCAACCGAAGCCACCCGTCCGTTTTCGCTCTCTCCCGTCTCTCACAGGCGAGAGGTAATACGCCACCGTAAGAATAGGCGGGTTTGCGTGCCCCCTGCCAGGCTTGCACTGGCGACCTCCTGCTCTTCAGGCAGGCGCTCTACTATCTGAGCTAAAGAGACGCAACACCCCTACAAGAGGGCGTTTAAAGTGGTTCGTGAGGGATTTGAACCCCCGACCTCCGCCGTGTAAAGGCGTTGCTCTAACCAGACTGAGCTAACGAACCTAAAAAGATGAATCCCCCGGCTGGACTTCACACCAGCAACCTGTGTGGGTGCGCTACCAATTGCGCTACAAGACAGCCAGGTGCTTGTACAGGGCACGCTGGCATACTAAGGTCTTGACCGGACTCGAACCGGCACCTCCCTGCCCATGTTTTTAAGCCAAACAGTCGTTCAGCTAATGACTTTACACCACAGGGGGGCACGCTAGAGAGTGTACAGCTCCCTAACGGCTACGTGCGCATGGCAGGAGTTGCACCTGCTATCTGTCTTGCTTCGCCTCTACAGGACGGCTCAGGACTTACTACTTCGTCCACATCATGCACTTTAAGCACCCATCGCCGGACTTGAACCAGCATCCTGCGGTTTTGGAGACCGCCCGCTTTGCAATAAGCTAGATGGGCTTATAGGAGCCGTGAGGCATCCTCACGGCGATAATTTGTGGAGCCATCCCCACGTGTACGGGGAAACTATCCTGTGTTCCAATGGAATTTGGACTCGAAGGAGCCATCCCCACGTGTATAGGGAATACCTTGCCTCAGCTGTCGTAGGGAGTCATCCCCTTTACATAGGGTGGGTCTGACATTTTGTCAGACGGTGACCCTCAAGCCGACCTAAATCAACTTTCCTGGTCTTGACATCACCCGAAAGTAACGCCCGTTTAGATTTAACACCTCTCCCGTCTCTCGCAGGCGAGGTATATGTGAACACGCTTTAATTGCGTGTTGCGTGCCGCCGGAGGGATTTGAACCCCCGAAATCGAATGATGCCTGATTTACAGTCAGGTTCCTTTAGCCTCTTGGATACGACGGCTTAATTAAATAGTTTACTCTATAAGGTTTTCAATGAGCTTTACGTCGGTGGCTTTTTCAAGCCCCCGCGTCCTATATATCAAGTGTACCACAGGTTTTTCATGGTATGCAACTCGATTCCGTGTTATCTGCATCACGCTTACAAGGGCGCTGACTACAAATCGTGAGCCAGCCTCGTGTGTACGGAGAGTACCTACTAGCCCATGTCCGCTTTGAGGTCTGGCTGAGCCATCCCCACGTGTACGGGGAAAACTACTGGCTAATTACCCGTGTAGTTATCCATCAGGAGCCATCCCCATGTGTACGGGGAAAACTGTAGGCGGCATCCTAAAAGTTCCCATGCCGTGGAGCCATCCCCATGTGTACGGGGAAAACACTTCCTGACTAGGCTAAGCACCTAACCAAGTCGCGAATACATTCAGAAGTCATTCCCCTACGTGGGTTGGGTCTAACATTTTGTTAGACGGTGACCCTCAGGCTGACCTAAATCATCCTTCCTGGTCTTGGCACGTGAGTGCCCGTTTAGATTATTCACCTCTCCCATCCCTCATAGGCGAGGTGAGTAACACACCGCAAAGAGTGCGTTACGTGCCCCCTGTGGGATTTGAACCCACGACCTGCGGATTAAAAGTCCGTAGCTCTGACCAAACTGAGCTAAAGGGGCATTGCTGTGCATCTTAGTGAGATACACAGGGTGGCTCGGGCTTTCCCAAGCCTATGTAGTTACTGTACCACATGTTTTTCGTGGTATGCAACTCGATTCCGTGTTATCTGCATCACGCTCATAAGGGCGCTGACTGCAAGTCATGAGCCATCCCCACGTGTACAGGGAATGTTCGCCCCATTCTTGCGATTGTCCTCCTGCTTAGGAGCCAGCCCTGCGTGTACGGGGGATGCGGGAAAATTTGCTTCGGACGCAAGAGCCAGCCCCGTGTGTACAGGGAATACATTCCCAGTAGGGGGTGAGTTGGTATGCGTATGGAGCCAGCCCCGCGTGTACAGGGGAGATGCGCTTCCTGACTGGGTTAAATGCCTAACCAGGTAGCGAAATGCATTCACTTAATCTTCCCCCTATGACACAGGGTGGGTCTGACATTTTGCCAGACGGTGACCCTCAAGCTGGCTGATGCCAGCTATCCTGGTCTTGATACTTGCGTGCCCGTTTATACTCTCCCGTCTCTCACAGGCGAGGTTGCCTCGTTACTGAGGCGTTTTACGCTTCCGCGTGTAGGCGTTCTGCTTCACGTCGAATGTTGATGGCGGCGTTGAGGTCGCGGTCAATTTCGGTGTGGCAGTGTTCACACTTATATACGCGGTCGCTTAGGGTGAGCTTGGCATCGGGTCGCTTACCACAGTTGCTACAGGTCTGTGAGGACGGGTAGTAGCGGTCGATAACCTGAACGGCTGAACCATACCAGCTGGCTTTGTATTCAAGCTGAGTACGGAACGCACCGAAGGATACGTCGAGTACGGCTCGGTTGAGTCCTGCTTTTTGGGCTACGTTTTTGCCGGGGTTTTCGATGGTTCCTGATGCGGATGCGGTCATTCCGGTGACGTTGAGGTCTTCGATGCCGATGAGTGTGTATCGGGTGGTTAGGTTTTTGGTGAGCTGGTGGAGTCCGGTTTCGCGGCGGAGTGCTACGAGGTGGTGGGTTTTTGCCAGCTTGCGGACGGTTACTTTGCGGCGGTTGGAGCCTTTTACCTGTCGTGCGATTTTCTGCTGGAGTTTGGTGATGCGCTTTTCGGTGCGCTTGAGCCAGCGGGGGTTTTCGACGGTGGGGCTGGTTTCGTGGGTGAAGTTTACGCCACTGTCAGGGCTGAAGCGTTTGGGTGCGTTGGTGTCTGAGAGTGCCGCCATGTATTTCACGCCGAGGTCTACGCCTACTGCGCCCGCATTTTTCTGCTTACGGGTGGGTTTGGGTGCGGGTACGGTCGTCTCAATGAGGAAGGATACGTACCAGCGGTCGGCTACCTGGGATACGGTGAAGGATTTGATTACACCACCGTTGCGGATGGCGCGCATCATGCGGCGGGTATTGCCGTGGATACGCATGGTTCCAAGGTGCGCGAGGCGGACGTGACGGTAGTCGCTAATGACGGGGTTACCCTTTTCACCGCGTCGCTTCATGGTCTCTTTGGCGTGCTTGTATGCGGGTTCGCCACGTAGGTATGCGGTTCCGTAGCCACCCATAGTGTCAGGTGCGGGGATGGTGAAGGAGTCGCTATTTTCTGCGCGGCTCTTAAACTTGGGGGCACTCATCTTGCCGCCCGCACGCTTACCAGTGCGCGAGTCGAAGAAATTCTTGAGTGCCTTGTCAGCAGACTGCGTGCCAGATACAAGGACACGGCGGTTAATGGTGTGAAGCCACGGCTCCTTGGAACGCTCATCAGCGCCCCATACTTCTTCTACGGGCGCGCCTTCTTCGATAGCCTTAGCACAGGCGCGGTGACGCGCACCCTCGGCAGTCAGCACCTTACCATACGCCATGTAGCCGAGAATCTTATACCTCGGGTCTTCCTTAGCGAGAGTCTTGAGCTCAGCCTTAATCTCGTCATCGGACGCGCCTTCCTCGCGACGCTTACCCCAATACTCGTTGCAGTTACGCATAACATCCGCATTGTAACCCACAAACATATTGTAGGTAGCACGAGATGCGCCGCCGTCACGCGCCAAAGCACGCAACTGCGCCTTGGTGGGGTTAAGGCAGAACTTGAACGCGACGTGGCGTTCTACAGTGTCCGGCGAGGTGTCAGAGGTTTTAGTAGTAATAGACATTTCTTAATAACTTCCTTATAGGATATAGGGGGGCATCCCCGCGTGTATAGGGAATACAGTGTTGTGGTTTAGTGGTGAGCCAGCCCCGTGTGTACGGGGAATACTTCTTGACTAGGTTAAATGCCTAGCCAAGAAGCGAAATGCATTCGCTTAATCTTCCCCTACTGCATAGGGCTGGGTCTGACATTTTATCAGACGGTGACCATCAAGCAGGTTGCCCCGCTATCCTGGTCTTGACAGGCAACCAGAGTCACCTGTCCGTTTAGATTCACCACCTCTCCCGTCTCTCACAGGCGAGGTGGTGGAGTGTGGGTGTTACCCCACGTCTCCTTACATATTTAGTATACCACACATTTTTGGGCGTTGCAAGTTGGTTGTGTTGTGGTCTACTGGCTTCAGTAGTTTCGGTGCTATTTCCTGATGGTTCTATGGATTTCTTACGGTTAGTATGGGAGCCTCTGTGCTCATGGTTCTGTAGGTGCAAGGAAGCCCCTTAGGGAAACATCCTCTAAGGGGCTTCAGGAAAAGGCTTGCCGCTACTATTTATCTGGCACAACAGTGCCCTTCAGGTACCTGATTAGCGTGGAGCGGCTAGTGCCAATCCGTCGGGCAACCTCAGGCTTTGATAAGCCTTCCGCAAGTAAGCGTCGAGCCTCCGCAATATCCTCCGTGGTGAGGCTCTTAGGTTTCTTGTATGCGCCACGTGCTTTAGCTTCTTCAACGCCGCGCCTGCTACGCTTAGGTAGTTTCGCTACCTCCGCCTCATATGCGGCAACTCGCCGCAAAAGGTCAGACACAAGAGTAGAGACAAGCTCATGCGTGGAGTCGTCCTCAGTAGACCTGTCCATCGGGTATGAGCCAGAGGATGTAGCGGGGGTGCTAAGGACACCCGGTTCGTCAATATAGATGACAATAACCTGCTTCTCCTTCAAAGAATCCATCAGCTCTGCCACATGCCCCGTATTGCGTCCCAGCCTCTCCACAGTGGGTGTGACAAGTACGTCGTGCGGCTGGAGGTGGTCAAGAACCTGCGCCAACCCATCACGCTCCTTATAGGCGGTGATGATGTTTGGGGTGTCCACCGTAACAAACTCTGCCCTATCAAAGGTTACAGTGCGGTAGACCTCATCGCCAAAGTTTTCCCTGACCCACTCATGAATCCTCCACACCTGAGGCTCAGGGTTTTGCTCCGAAGAAGAAGCCCGCACATAACCATAGATGGTCTTAGTAGGCAAAAGCTTCCTGAGTACCATACTGCATCCTTCCAGAATAATGCGCTAAGCGCTCTCTGCTTTGCGGCGTTCTTCCTGCTCACGTGCGAGCTCCGCAATGCGCTCGCTAATCATAGCGTCGCCGCGCTTAGTGAGCGCAATCAGGAGGGCGATAACCGCACGACGGAAAACATAATCAGCCAAGCTAGGTTCGGTGTCAGCTTTCAGGAATTTAGCTTCTAGGACGGTAGCCATTAGCGAGTTCATGGCAAAGAGAGCACCGGCATCCTCTTCATAGCTCTTGGCGTTGGCGGCGATAGCTGACACGCGGGCAAGCTCTTCGTCAGTAAACTCCAGTTCATCATTTCGACCAACATGCCAGCGCTTCTGCAAAAGCTTCTCGCGAAGCCACTTGGAGTCCTCAAGACCTTCCTCGTGGAGAGCTTCTGCGAGGATTCGGGAGCTACCGCCGCTCGCCCAGGTAGCACTAATAAGGTCTTCTGCCGCCGCTTGCAGGCGGTATTTGCGGACTGCTCCCGAAGGAGTCTTAGCGTCAATGAAAGCGCGTAGCGCGTTAGATAGATTGGTGACGGTAGTGGTAGAAATAAACATGAATAGTCTCCTATACGTAGTGGATAAAAAGAGATGTAGCCGCCGCCGCGTATATGGGAAGAAACGCTTCCCGTCTACGGTAATTACCTACCCAAGGCAGGATACACATCCGGCTCCCAAAGCGGCTGGATGGGGTAGAGATTATCCCTGGCGGCAACCCTCCGGTTGGCAAACGTCAGCCTTCCTGGTCTTGACACCACCGCCGCCCGGCTAGGCTTTGGTAATGTCCGTTTAGTTTATCCACCTCTCCCGTCTCTCACAGGCGAGGTGTAGCATTTTCAGTGTAGCACATTCCTGGCTATGAGCCTTTATTTCGCATTCGACACGCTACAGGAGCGCTTTACCGAATGTAATAGACCAGCAGGAGTCGCAGGACTTGTAGCCGCATCCTTCGGGGTGTGGGCGGTGGTGGCGTATGGTTGCCCTGTCTTCATGGTCGTTATCGACTTCGCCGGTGGCGTTGTATGCCTTCACGATAGCGTTAAGGTCTTCGCCGTTTCGCCACGGGTAATAAACCTTGCGCTTATCGTTCTCTTCTAGGACGCGGCGCTTGCCGCCTTTCCAATGCCAATGGCTATATTTGCCGTCGCGGTTGGACATAATGTTTACCTCATTCCTGCGTTCTACTTGCGGTGCGTTACGCCTGCGGCGTGCACCTAACCATCTTTGATGGCGTTGGGGAAGCCAGCGGTTACATACCAGCCATACCCCCATCCACCAAACCCGTCCTTGCCTTCGTCGCCTGTGCAGAGCACTTTGCGGCGACGATTGCCTGTGAAGGTAATGGTGAAGCAACCATTGTCTTCATCGTCCTCATCTTCATGTTCGGCGCGGATACTGCGGATGATGATGCCTTCAAGGTTTTCATCTCGGAAGCGAAGTGAGGAGTTGATACCTCCGCAACATTCACAGCCGTCGATGGATTCCAAGGAAAATTCGTACCCGTTATCCAATGTCAAGGTTTCAATGTGTGGGCTATCGTAGCCGCCCGCATGTTTCACCTTAGTTACGGTTCGCCCGATAAGTACCTTGCTGAGGTATTCTTCGAGGCGGTACATGCCGTAGAGGGGGTGCTCTTTGTAGGCTGGGTATTTGTTGGGTGGGCGCATTGTGTCTTCCCTTGCTTTGATTGGTGGATATTTGAGGAGGGTAACTGAGGCACCCCTCTCATCTCCATATTGTACCACATATCATTAGCCCTTTGGAAAGACTGTGACACACTCCTAATGCCGGGGGCGTGTCACAGTCTTTCAATGCTTATGTCCGATAGGGCGCGGCTATTAGTAGCACTTAGGGATTGACTACCTCAATGAAGTACACTTTCCCAAAGTTTACACCCCTGCTGGAGCCATCCCCACACATATAGGGAAGACGCTTCTCGGCTAGGATAAAGTCTAGTCATCATACGAAGCGCCTTCGGTTTCCCGATGTGGTTAGATGGGTCAAAGCTTCGCCCTGACGGTAACCCTCAAGCCAATCCAGAGGGTCAGCTTTCCTGGTCTTGACACCACCCGTTAGGGGTAATGTCCGTTTTAGTTTATCCACCTCTCCCAGTCTCTCACAGGCGAGGTGGCGGAGGGCGGAGCGGCGTTTGGCGTAGCCCCACTACCTCCCTATATCTTTAGTTTACCACAGCTTTTCGAGTGCCGTAACTTAGCGGTATCGCGCGTGGCGACTTTGATGGTATGGTTCGGGTTGCCGGTTAGTGCTTTGCTGAATTGGTAGACGTACTTAATGTTAGCTATCGCTTTACTTCATGCTTCATCATTAGGGTTGTCGGCATCGGTCATGGCTGGTTTCCCAGCAAAGACTCTTCCTTTGCTTGATAAGAAAAGTGTATCACATATTTGCGGGTTCCCAAGTAGCGCTTGGGTGGTGTGTCACACATGACGTATCGGGCATCTAAAAAGGCGGCTAAGTGAGAACCTGGCTGGACATATCCAGCCAAAACAGTTTCACTTAGCCGCCTCATTTACAAGTATTGCTTTAGGTCTAACGGAAGCTAATGCTTGTCTGAGTTCATCCTCTTGAGCTTACGACATGAATCGTAGAGCAGATACGCGGACACGCCTAGCATTACAATTCCCAAGAGGTACGCCAGTGCCTTCACAAACTGGAAGACGATAGCGATAATGACGAGCGCGGCGGCAAGCCACAGGAGCTTTGTTAGGAGCCCATCAGTGGGGATTTTGTTCTTTAGGTTCATGGGATTAAGTTCCTCATTTTCTTCATGAGTGGGTATTGGTACTGATGGTGAGACCTCAGGCTTGGGCGTGTAGTTGCAGGTAAGGGATGGGTATTCCCCGTACCCGTCTAGGGTGAGTAGGAGGTCTTCCAGGGATGGGATTTCTGAGGGGTGTAGTTGGTTCGTGGCGGCTTGCTTTGCCACTTCAGTTAGCATGTTGTAAGCATGTACGAATGCGGCTTCAGTGAAGACACTTTCGGGGAGTTCATCAACATTCAGTGCCAGGAACAGCGAGAACGGAGTTTCTGCTTTCACTGGAATTGTTTTCTGAACGAATAGCCAACTTGCCCCTCTGCGGGCGACCTCTTCTGGTCGATACACCTCAAACTCGAATATCGGCATGAAAGAGGCGGCTCTACGGTCACTGTCGTCTAGCCGCTTGACGGCTAGTAGCGGGAAAGGGGCAGAGACGTATTTCAGCTTAACATTATCGCTATTGGCTAGTTTGTGCAGTTCGTGCCAGTAGATACCGTTATCGTCAATGTTGCGGTTGGTTTCTCGGCGCATGGCTCTAACCTGGGCGGCTACATCAATCTCGTACACGTCTTCTAGCGGGTAGTAGAAACCTTCTAGTTTCTCTTGGTAGGTTACGAGGCGGCTGTAGGTGATGGAGCCGTGGTATGCCTTAAGTACTTCGTGCTGGTTGGGGGTGAGCCCATAGTGTTCTGCGGGGGTGTCGGTAGTGCTCATTTGGTGGTGCGGCTTTCTCGGAGCGCTTTAACCTGGCTGGCGATTACGCAGTCGTCTAGTGTTGCGTAATCCTCTTCTTCCTGGGTGACGGTTCCAGGTACTTGCAGGATGGACTGCACGTCTACAGGTGAGACGTTGATGCTGTTGCGGGTGGACTCTTTATACAGCTTGAGGGTTTGCTGGTTTTCCTCTTGGGCGGCGGCAATCTGGAGCGCAATGTTGTATGCTTCGAGCTGACTTCCGATGGTTTCGTTGTTTCGGCGCAGGGTGCGGAAGCTTTCCCCTAGTACTTCAATGGTCGCTTCATTGCTGTCGATGATAGATTGTTTACCTAGGGCTTCACGCATGAGGGCGATAATTTCGGGGTCGTCGTCGCCCTTGTCGGCATTGCGGAGGATAGCTTCTTTTAGTTCGGCTACTTCACGGCGGTAGGTTGCGTTTCGTTCGCGGTATTGGGTGAGCTGGGCGGCGATGCCTGCTTCTTTTGCCTGGTTAGCTTTGTGCTTTTCGATGAGCTCTTCACAGTTTGCGTCGCTGGTGTTGATGGTCATGGTGGTTCCTTTCAGTGCTCTTTGGGCGGCTTCGACCGTGATGGTGTTGCCTAGCGTTTCGATGTACGCTTCGGTGGTGTCTTTGTCGAACCTGGCAAGTGCGTATTTGCCGAGGGTTCGGGGTGCTTCGAGGATGTCGCGTGCGGCGGCTCTGATGGTAGAGTTTGGGGTGCCGGTGAGCGCCTTGTTGAGCTGGTAGACATACTCGATGTTAGCTATTGCCTTATCCCATGCTTCATCATTGGGGTTATCGGTGTCGGTCATAGTTTCCCTTTCTGTGGGGTCTATTAGGGCTGGTCGCTAGTTTCTGTAAACGACTCCTACTGCCACGTCGTAAACCATATGGTGAAATGCATAGAATCCCACTATGGAGAAGAGGAAAAGGCAGACGAGCAGAGGAACCGCCGGTAGGCTATCCCAGTCATTTGCGCCACAGCTTTCAGCTGGTTCATGACGGCAGTTCTCATGCTTTGGAGTGCTGGTTTCTCCTGGTGCACTGTCTGCTACCGCTACTGTTGTTGAGGTGGCGGGGCTGGTGGCGGCATGGTGAGTGTCCGTCTTCACCGTTGCAGTGAGAAGCATGATACCACCTAGCAGTATCCCCGCTACAAGGAATACGGGTATGACGATTTTGAGGAACAGTGAGGCGTTCTTCTTATGTGCTTCGCGCTTCGCTCCTCTCATCTTCTGAGCTTGGTGCTTCTGTTCGGTTGCCTCTACGTTTAGGTAAGTTTCAAATACTGGGTATGTTCCTGCGGGTGTTTCAGGGTCGCGTAGAGCGCTGTAGGTTGCCTGCGGGTTGCCGCTGTAGGTCGCTAACCACCCCTCAATAGAGGAGGCGGGGGGAGGTTTATGTGTCATGGTGCGCAATGTCTGCTTCACTGCCTTTCTTTAGGGTTGAGGATGGTTGCGGCGGGCACCCACACGAATGAGATGCCGTGGAAGGGTACCCGCCGGTCAGGTTATCGGCTATTGGCGGGGGCGAGATGAGGGTCGCCTGCTTTTAGCCGCCTTATTAAGGGTTGTCTAGAAGAATCTTCCCCCAGAGGAGAACCACAAATATTGAGCCCAAACCGACGACTAGGGTAAAGACAAGAAGACCGACAGAATTGCTGTCTGCTGTCGCATCCGCAGAGCCGCTGGCTCCGTCTTCTGCCGTGTAACGCACGCCACAGTCCTCATTAGCTGGTACATAGTATGCGTCACGCCCCGTCCCCTTGCCGTAGTGCAGTGCGCCGTTACCGTCCAAGAACGGGGACTTGGTTGGGGTGGTCAGGCAGTGTTTCTGCTCCTGTGCGGCGGCTTCGCCCGTTGCTGTTGCCGTCCCTTCGGCTACTGCAACAGTTGTTGAGGTCGAGGTGGGGGTTGCCGTGGGAGTAGACGTTTCGGTAGCTGTGGCTCTAGGAGTTGCTGTGGCGGCGATGGATGGAGCGGTAACTTGCTCCCGCTTCATGCTGGATGTGAAATTGATAGCACCAATAACGAGCAGGGTTACTACCAGTGATACAGGGACACCGATTGCCACCCATAGGGCTGTTTTCTTCCAGAATGCTTTCCGTTTCTGTTTCCGCTCACGCTTAAACTGGGTTGCCTTTTCAATTACATCAACACCTAGGTACGCTTCGAATACTGGGTACGTTCCTGCCGGTGTTTCGGGGTTGCGCATGGTGGCGTTTAGCGCCCGCACCTTAGGGGACTGTTGAGCCTGTGCCTTAGCGCCGTAGTTGTAGCGCGCGTTCCAGCTCCTCATGATGCTTTCAAAGGTGATTTTCGGCTCTTCGTTCTCCATTGTGCTGTGTCACCGCCTTTCTTTCTGATTGTCTTTGTGCGCGCGGGCACCCCCTGTGGCGATTATGCTGTGGGGTGCCCTGCCCGCTAATGTGTTGAGGAATGTAGTCGCTTAGAGGTTGCGGCGACGTTCTTCGAGGTAGCTTTCTGCTTCCATCATTGCGAACTCTTTAGTGCCTTCACCATTGTTGCTGTCACGTATCTCATTCCACGCTTGCAGGCGAGCCCTTGCTTCCTTCACAGCGGAGGATAGACCGTTCGCGCTGTCATCACCCAGGTTTAGGGCGATGCTGATGCGCTGTAGCTGTTCCTGGTCGCTTTCGTGCTGACGGTAGGTTTGCAGGCTCAGGAGCGCCGCTTCTTCCTCATCGATGAGCGTAGACTTCGTGTCGATGAGGTCGCGGTAGCCTTCCTGCACTTCCAAGTTGTTCTTGAGGCGGCTCTCCTTGTTGTGGATTTGCATTGCGTCAAGAGTTAGCGCTTTGCGGACTTCCTCAAGATGATTCTTCTCCTCGTTGCTGAGCGTCGCCTTGCTGGTGAGCTTCTTCTCTTCGCGCAGGTTAGAGTCGATGCGGTTGCTGAGGTTCTTAATGTCAGCCTCTAGGAGCTTAGCGTCAGTGATGGTCGCCATAATGGGCAGAGCACTATTGCCTAGCGCTCTACGCATATTCAGGACGGTGTTCATGGCTTCCTGAATAGTGGGGTCGCCACTTACGTTCTTATCGATAGCTGTCATGATTTGTAGAATCCTCTCTCCAGATGCAATGCTTGCCAGCTCTTCTTTCGTCACGCCACTGTACTGGTAATGGTCATACAGGGCGCTCTCAGTTTCGCGGTGTAGGTCTGCATAAGCTCTCTCCGCTTCCGTGAGCGTCGTAGCGGAAGTGATGGCGTTGTAGTAGCGGATGATTGCACTCTGCAACGCTAGGGAGCCTACAGGCGGCGTATTGTTCTTAGGAAGACCAATGCCTCCCCACCCTAGCCGGGCGTAAACCAGCAGAGCGTTACTCTGAGTGATTTCCTGCCTCAGCTTACGGGCGGGAGTGAGCTCAAAGCTGACGGTTTCTTCCGGCGGTGGGGCTGTATTCTTCTTACGCATCATGGGGCTTCTCCCCTTTCTGGTAGGTAAGGCGCGGCAGGATGCGCCGCTGAGAACCTTATACATCACCCCTTATTGTACCTCAAAAACGGGGAGCACGGGAATATCTGGCGATTGAGCTTCCATAACTTCCAGCAGGCAACTAATGCCGTCAGTTGGGTGGGGATAGCCACCGAATAAAAAAGGGGGGGCACAAAAATAGGTCTGTCACCTACGTAAAGATGGTAGATGACAGACCTTAAAGGAAACCGTATTAAGTTTTTCCACTGGAGAGTAGCAAAATCAGTAACAGTTGTCGAGCCTCTTACCAGGTTCGAACTGGTGACCCTCCGCTTACAAGGCGGATGCTCTACCACTGAGCTAAAGAGGCGGAAACGTGCGCGGATGCGTGGGGCTAGGTATCCCCATAGCGTCACAGCGCCCACAACACAATGAGTATATAGCAACCGAACCCGCAAAACAGCAGGGAACGGCAAAAGAGTGGCGGCTAACCCGCAACCCCAACCCCTCAGAATAAACACAAGGGAAGTAAGTTGCCGAGTAGCCGCCACCAAAAGCTTACTGTCTGCGAATCAGTATGTCGCAACGTGAACCCGCAACCTCATGCAAAACCCATAAACACGAGTTGAGCATGAAGAAGTCAGCTCACCCTGAAACGCGCCAGCATAAGTACCGAACAAGCGCAGAACCGCTAAGAAGAGCCAATCGTAGGCTTACCCTCCTGGCGGCTCTGCGCCACGCCGGAACACTGAGGAAAACCTAACTTATGCGTCAGAGTCCTCAGAAGCCGCGTCCTTGCCCTCAGCAGGAGCCTCGACGGTCTTATCCTGAGACTTACGCATCTTCCTCATGAAGTACAGCAGACCAGCAATACCAGCCAGCGCAATACCACCAACGATAGCGCCAAGAACAGGGTTAGCGCTACTCTGTTCATGACCAGTCTTAGCCTCAACAGGCTTAGCAGGCTCACTCGGCTTCACGCCAGGCTCCGAAGGCTTCTCAACAGCAGGCTCAGACGGGCTTACCGAAGGAACCGGAGTGGTAGCGGTAGGAGTCGGGTCTACCGAAGGAACGGCAGTCGGGCTAGTCGGAACCGGCTCAGGGGTAGGAGACTCAGCCGGAGTAGACGGCGAAGGCTCTACAGTAGGAGCAGGCGGAGTGCTGGACTCGCTCGGGGTAGGTGCCGGAGTCTCGATAGGAGTCTCCGTAGGAGTAGGTTCAGGGGTAGGCTCTGCAACCTTTACAGGCTTCACGTAGACGCTGTAATCGGTTACGTTCTGCTTAACTTCGTTCCAGCCGTAGTAGTTGGATGCGCCATTACCACCGAACCCAATGCCCACCTGACCGTTATAGGGGTTAATGTAGCTCTCGTAGGTTTCATCGCCACATGTGCCGCCAAGCTTGTAAGTTCCGATGTAGTCTGCGGGTGCCTTAGTGTCATGCAGGTTCACGTTAGCACCATCAGGAAGGATAGGTGCAACTCGCTCATGGCTACCACTGGTGAAAAGCTTCAAGAAATCCGCAGTAGTGGACGGGGCAATGATAGGTGAAGCCGCAAGGTGGTCACAGGGGTGTACGGAGATGTACTCAATGTTCTGAGGCAAAACCTCAGTCAGTTTGAAGTCTGCGCCCGTAACCTCGCCAGCCTTACTGGAAGCGGAAATATTCTCGACAGAGAAGGTCTTCGTTTCGCCGGGTGCAATCTCAACTACCGGAAGCTCAATGTTATTACCGTCGCGCGCAATAGTCAGATGAATCTTCTGGTCATCCTTCGGGTTGCCCGTTGCGGTGGTTGCAGTCAGCTTCGAGTTGTTAGTGTAGGTGAAAGTTACCTTACCGGACTCATTCACCTTAACTTCGGTAGGCGCATCCTTAGTTGTGCCAAGCTCACCGAGAGTGGTGGAAGCGCTAAAGGTACCTGCCTCAACAGTGGGCTTTGGTGCCTTGATGGTAAGCATCTGAGTGACGGTCTTACCGCCTTCTACTTCCACGGAGTAGAGGACGTTAATGTCCATCTTTGCGTCGTCCGGGCGGGGGATGCTGATGGTTCCGTCTGCATCAGCGGTAATAGTAATTGGCGCACCTTCACCGTGCCCATACTGGAGGGTGGTGGCGCGAGGGGTTGCGGTATCCTCGTCACCGTAAATAGGTAGGTCGAAGCTAGTCTCCGCACCACCATAAGCGCCGATACCAAGCTGGAGCGTGCCAGGCTTAACGGTGAGCCCCTTGCCAATAAGGTTAGCCACATTCACCTTATAGGTGGTGGTGGTGTTGTTGGCAGAGAAGGGGGAAACCTTATCCTGATTAACAACCCAGTTCACGTAGTTCTGAATGGTTTCCTTGGGTGCCTCACCCGTGAAATCCTTAGCAGTGAGGTTTACGGTGCTTTCAGTGCGCACCTGAGTGGTCGCGGCGGCAGATGCTACCTCTGCGGCGTGTGCCACGTTGAGCATCGCTACACCGCCTGCGCCACCGCCGAGAGTAAGGGCAGATAGCACGAGTGCGCCTGCTACCTTACGCTTTGCGTTATTCTTTGCGCTCACGAAGGTTGCGGGGGTGTTTTCAGTCTTAGGGGACAAAGTTTTCTCCTGTACTGGTTGATGGTTGGTTGTCCTGCTGTCCACCATGTTTCTGGTGGTGGCTTCCAGTCGGTTTGCGTAGCGCTCTGCGGTACGTGCCTTTGGCTGGTTGCCGGTCAGCGTGCCCTTTGTGGGAGGCTTTACGTCTCTTGTGTGGGCTTGTGGTTATTGTAGCATGTGGTGCCGTTGTGGTGCCACATGCTTTTTGTGGGCGCGGCAAAAAGCGTCCTTCAATTGCTAGTATATCGTGTTGCTGGTCGTGTGCATCTTGCTTCAGGGGTTGCTTGAGGGAGATTCCGCTCACATTGAGGGTTCTTTGCAGTGCTGATTGAAGGTTCTAGTTGGCGTTTTTGGGCATAAAAAAGAGGGACACCTTCAGTAATGGTTCCTACTGGCAGTCCGCGTTGCATGGCAGTCTGCTCAGTATGCACTTGGAACCATCCCGTCACGGTAGCTCATTGCGTAGAGCTGTGTGACGGTGGTGCTGGTAAGCATACAGGTTCATTCCTAAGGTAGGTAAGATGTGTAATTGTGTACGCCTAGCGCTTCAGTGCAATGAAGCCGCTTCATGTTTCCCCCGCCGATATAGCGTTCCTCAAGGGTGCTCTGCCTCTGAGGAGTCAGCGGATGACATTCGAAGACGTAGCCATCTTATCTACTTACCGGGTACTCGTTGAAGAACCTTCATCGTGTTCCCGGCGGTGAACCCAACCAGCTCCTACTGGAAGGTGTTCCCTAACATTCATCGAACCATAATTCCGGGGTGTGAACATGGAAGTGTGTGTTCCCTCGGAGTTACAGTTGCCAATTGATAAATGTCGCTATTCTGCTGTGATGCTCACTGGGTGCTTGGCACCTGATGTGAACATCGTATGTTCAGCTTGTCCCTTCTACAAAACGGCATAGCAATCATGGAACTAGCCGCCACAGCCTTTATTCCGTACAAAGCGGAGGCTGTGGAGAGTGGAACTTCGGTGAACCAGATAAGGTGCGGCAAGGGTTGCCCACTACGGCGCTACTAAAGCAACTCTAACACTTGCTTTAGTATGCCCCTCTCTTATCCGCGTGTACCTACGGGTAGAGGGGTGCTGTAGCATTGCAACCTTGCGGTGCACCTCAGAGCTTTAAAGAGCCTTACTCCCGGATGCGCCTTCATGCTTAGCTGGGGGCTGACTGCAATCAGTGTCCAGCTTCACATTCTGGCGAATGAGCGGCAGTGAAACAGGTGAAAGCTGTTTTACTGCCCGGTTTGGGGTTCTAAAGTTCACGTGGGACGGTAGCATCTCGCCCCGCGCTGACAAAGTATATTCATCAACGCCAATTCATACGGGACGTTAGCCGCGCAATTCCTCGTTTACGGATGTTCATAGCGGCAGTACGGTCATCGTTAGACCGGAAGCCACATGCACAACTGTAAAGGTGGAGATGGTGGTTTCTGTTCCGTTTCTCTATCATACCACACTTAGGGCAGGTAGTGCTAGTCGAAACAGTGGAAACATGGACGAAAATGTGTCCTCGCTTCTGTGATTCCTCTCTCAACGCTCGACTGAACTTGTCGAAGACGACGGTGGGAAGCTTGCCCATGTCATCGCGGCTGAAGCGTTCGCGGAGGTGAACGGATGCCTGGATGTCCTCCAATGCGAACACAGTGTGAGGCTCTGCGCCGTCAAGGATTGCCTTAACGGTCTTGTCGATGCCTTCCTGGAGGTGTGCCTGCATTTCGTCTGAGAGTGCCTTGAGGCGCTTGCGGGAGCTTCGAGTGTTCTTAGCCTTGAGACGTTCACGACGTGCGCTGTACTGCTCCATGTAGGTCTGGAGCGGGGTGTTCCATGCGCGGTAGAACTTGCTTTCCTTGCCGTCGTAGGAGACTGCGAGGAACCGGGTTCCCAGGTCGATACCGACTACCTTGTTCGTTACGGTTGCGATGTCGTACTTCAGGAGCCAGCCTACCGCCTTATCGTAGGATAGGGTTGCCTGGTTCATGTTCTTGGTGTACGGGTAACCTGCGGGGAGGTTCAACCATTCGGCAAGGAACTGTTCGGTGTCGTGGGTTCCGTCTGCTAGGTCTGAGCGGTAGAGGCGGATTTTGTATGCGCCGTTGCCCAGGCGGTAGAAGTCGTAGTCGCTCCTGTAACGCACGGGGATTCGGTCGAGGTTATAGGTGCGCGGCTTCTTGATGGACTTGTTCTGCACGTGGTCTGCTTTGTAGTCCTGGATGACGGTGTAGATGGCACGGTCGCGGATGCCAGGATAGATACTTTCCAGCTTTGCGGTGTCACCCTTGATGCGGGTCATGATTTTCTTCGCGCTGACGGTGTTCAGCTGGAAGGATACCTTGCTCGCAATGTTACATACACGCAGGTATGCGTTGTAGTACTCTAGCAGTCTATCCTGCGCATCCCAATCGTTCACCTTCAGGTGTACGTATACGGTAAGCCTGTTGGCTTTCACGTTAGGAAGATTAGTCATCTTCGGGAGGTCGCTCATGTTGATTTCCTTCTTTAAAGGGGGGTATTGTTGGTTCCCTGCCCTTCCGCTTGGTGGAGGGCTTGGGAGGTGTGCAAGGATTTCCCTGCGACCCAACAGTTATACTGTATCACACATTTCGGTGTATGTGAAACTGGCGTACTGTGGATGGTGATAGCCACGCCTGACTTGAATACATTCAGTCGATAAGCGGCTACCACCACACACGTTATCTACCCTAACACCTTTGCCTTACTAGGCGATGTCTTTTTGGGCTCTCACCCAACGTGCCCGCACATCTGCAAACATCTCATCCCACTGTGCACGACTTCTCCATAGCCGCCAACTGACACTGTTATTACGCTCCATAAGAAGCTTATCTACAGTGTTAGAGTATACAGGAACGTACTTCGGGTCGCTAGAGACCGCTTTCCCATGCTCCCATGTGAAAACAAGCCGCCCACGCACCCTCCCAGAGCTGAAGTTCGCAACCCAGATTATGCCTTGCTCATCATGATAGACCCTGCTATAGCGCTCCTTAAATGGCTCATCATGGTAGTAGGTTGGTGTACCTCCCTGCATGATATAGTCGCGGAGCCATAGGTTATAAGCCTCTAGGGGACTCATGTCGCTCAGCTCAAGCTTCTTAAGTGCTCTCCTAAGTTCTCTGTTGTCCATTTCCGACACGGACGTTGCAGGGCGGACAGTTCTAACCATATCTATCTTTGTTGTCGGAGTACCGCTGTTGGCAATGGAAGGAATGATAGTGGCGGTTCGCCAGGCGGATACCTGCTTTTCGCGGGGGTTGCGGGTGGGGCTACTGGGCATATGCTTAGCTCCTTTCGGCGTAGCATGTTCTTTGGTGGCATGTTAGATGCTTAGTCGTAGTTTCAAAATGAGTAGCCGCGCTCATTTAGAAACCTTTCCACTGCCCGCCTTTCAAATGGTTCAAGGCTATCTATTCCATAGGTGAGCGCCTGTATTGCGGACTGGTGGGCGTCTAGGTCATTACGAAGCCGCTCACCATCGGCGCTGTCCTCTTGCATGATGCTCTTGTCGATGGTGTCCGTGTAGGCGGGAATATTGCTCTTGACTGCGAGAGCTCTGGAGCCGTCCCATTTGAAGATGTAGCCTACCCGCCCGGCACGGTACTCAACGCACACCTCGCCGTCATCCATGACTCTTCTCATGAACTGCTCTTCGGGTAGCTCGCAGTTGTGGTAGTCGGTCGGGGTTCCGCCTTGCCTGATGTAATCGTGGAGCCACTGGTTGTACAGCTCCTCAGCGCTCATAAGGTGGCGCTTAGCTTTAGGGGAAGCGAATACCATGCGAAGGCGCTTCCCCGCATTGGAGACACGCCCCGCAAGTAGTAGCGCTGGCGATTGAGTGGGAGCAACTGGGTTACTGGTGGTGGCAAGCCGATGCTCAGGCTCGCTATGGTCATGGCTTCGCCAGGCGGACACCTGCTGTAGTTGGGTGTTGCGGCTGTTATTGATTGACATGGATAGTGCTCCGTGTAGATGACTGGCATGGGGTAGATATATGCTGTACCTACCTCATGTGCGAATTACTCTTTTCACTTTACCACTCTATGTTCTAGCTGGCATCTGAAATGCGGTGAGGGTGTTGTCTACTGTAGGTGCCAACTGGGATTCCTCATTGTCCGTATACGCGCGCTGTGTGTGTCGCCGCTGGAGGTGATATGCACTCGTAGCTGACCGTTATTAGTCCAGCCGTACAGCTCGTTAATCGTGTTGCCTCTAATGAATCTGATGGCGTGTTCTGTAGCGTCATACTGCCTATCGAGGATGAAGATTAGAGGCGTGTAGCCGTGATGTTCCGGGAAATAGAGTCCGTCGGGGTCTTTCACGTAAACAGGTTTGTACCCATATGGGAACTTGCGTCTGCCTATCCACTCTTTACGTTCATCCGTATAGATGCCGCGAGTCTGTCCTTTTGACAACTCTCGCTCAATGCAATCCATGACTTCCTGCATGTGCTCATCATGCTCTTTTCTTACAGTCTTGTCTTCCTTTGTAGTGTCTGTGAATCCTGCAAGGCGGTCAAGGAAATTTACGACATGGTATCGGAGTGGCTTAGCTTTCAAAGCAAGATGAGAGTATGGGGTCAGGTCAATAACCTCGTCCATCTTTGTGGGTAGAGCTTCGGCGCTGGTGATGGTGGGAATAATGGGGGCGGTTCTCCACGCAGATACCTGCTGTACTGCCTTCTTGGGCGAAGTCATATTGTCACTCCTGTGGTTCTACTAGGTGGTCGGTGGGGAGAGCTCCCCTGCCGTGTTTACTTCTATTCATCACTCTAGCATGTTTTGGTGGGGTATGGGTGTGGCGGCTGTTCCAGTTTGTGTTACTGGGTTACAGCCGCCACATGGGGTGCCTTATTTACGGCAGGAGTTCTACCTTGTAACGCATGGGGTCGCCGGTATTGTAGGTGATGCGTACTCGACAGGTTCCGCCCATAGTCCAGCCGTAAAGTTTATTGTGTGACACGCCTTGGATGAACCTAAATGCGTGCTCTTGGGCATCATGCTCTTTGCTTAGGATGAAGGTCTTTGCTAGAGCTCCGCACATTCTTTCGGGGAAGTTGAGCGTGAAGGGGTTATCTACATAAATGGCTTTGGTGTAGAGGCAATAGGAAGAGCATACGTCAGACCAATCTGCAAGTTCCTCGGAGGTTGGGCAGTTGCGGGTGTGCCCTTTGGATAGTTCATACATAACCTCGTTCTGGGTACGGCGTATGCGCTTCATATACTTTCCTTCCCCTTTGGCTTTCCCCTCGTTCCTCTGCTTCCAAATTTTCCTCTCTCTTGCGTCCTTTGCGGCGCGTAGTTCTTGAAGGTGTGGGCATAGCTCCACGCTGATAGTTGATTTGCTAACGCCGGGGTATGGCGGCTGAGGCTTCAGCGGGGACTCCTTCGGAGTGGGAGCGTCGTGCTTGTCGTTGGGTGTGGCAGTCTGGGTTGAGATGGTGGTATCGATAGGTGGGGTGGTGTAGGCGGTGCGCCAACCAGCTACGTACTTGTTCTTGCTGGGCATGTTTGGTCTCCTTGTTTGGTTCGGTATGCAAATAAGGGGCTTCAGGGGCGGTTCTGTGTGACTGATGCGTCGTAGAGACCACCTCTGAAGCCTCTATGAGCCTCGCTAGGAGGATTTTCTGCACACCAGGTCTGATTATGGGTGCTTGATGGTTACGGTGATTCCGCGAGCGGCTAGACGCTTCAGGATGTCCTCTGAGAGGGAACGGAGGCGTGCCGGGTACTTCTCGATGAGTTCACTGAACGTCCTGTCCATCAGATGCATGTTCACGAGCGCTTCCTGGACGTTGGTCATCTTGATTTCCTTCTGGTTGAAGAAGTCAATTCGTACCTTCAGCTTCTCTTCCTCGGTGGTGGCGGCATCTAGGTTACGCTTGAGGTTTGCGTAGATTGCCTGTCCTTCGGATAGGAGCTCTTCGATGCATTCCACTACGGGGGTGAGCTTATCCTCTGCGCCGTTTTCCGTGAGGATTGCCTGACGCGCCAGCATATCGTCGATGGTTCCGTTGGCGAATGCCTGGATGATTCGGCGGACACCCTTGCGGGAGGACTTGCGGATGTACGGGTGGAGGAAGTCGTTGCTGTTCATGAACCAGTCTTCGGTCTTGAACTTGATGAGTCGCCCGTACTCATTGACGACGACGAACCCTTCGATACCCTTTGCTTCCTGCTGGATGGTTTCAACCTCAGGAATGGTCATGTGGTAGATGTTAGGTGCGGGAAGATTGAGTTCCTGTGCTACTTCAAGCATGATGAGCGGCGACAGGTCGCCGGTTGCCTTCTCAGATACACCGATGAGGGTAAGCTTCTCTTCGTCGTACATGACGTTGATAAGGTTGTTCGGGGAGGTGTATTCGAAGATGAGGCACTTTTCCGGGTTCTGCTGGAGCCACTGCTTCACCTGAGGGGTTTCATTCAGGAGGCGGTAGACAGGCTCGGTGTAGTCGGGGTGCTCAATGACACTGGAGGTCGTGAAGAGGTATTCGCCGTTGTAGAGTCCGACGATGATGCAGGTTCCGTCTAGCTTCTCATAGAAGGTCACCTTTTCGTCGCGGGTGAAGGAGCCCATGTGGGTGAACTCTTCCTTGAACTTTGCGTTCACGGTGGTCTTAGCGTCGTACTGCTTCCAGTTGAAGAACTTGTTGAAGCCTCGAAGGATTACTTCACCCTGCTCGTTGAGGACAAGTCCTCGTGCGGCGCGCAGGTAGGGGTCTTCGAAGTCGATAACCTCAGGGCGGTACTTAACGCAGGTGAGGTTGCGCTCCTTGTTCGTGTTGAACTTTACAAGGTGTGAGTAATTCTCCTTGTAATGCTGGAGTAGGTTCATTGGGGTATTCCCTTCGTGGTTGGTGGGCTTGTGGCTTCTTGTAGCTACGTTTCAATTCGATAACTAGAGTGTATCACATGTTTATGATTGTGGGCAAGGTGTTATTGGGGTAGGTGGGCAAATAGCATTTAACCCCACCCGCACAGTCCTCTACGCTGTTGGGGTGGGGCTAAATGTCGCCTGCTACTTGACTTTGAAAATCTTCGTTGTAGATTGCTGAATACCTGCCAGTAGAGACTCTACGAAGGACAGAGTGCTCTGCATGTCACTTAGCGACTTACGGGTTTCGGTGAGGGCTTTATGGTTAGCCGCATAAACATCTTCAAAGTTGGTCTTCCCGGCAAGATAGTAAGGGGGCTTCATGAGCTTCACATAAGCCTCAGGTGCGTTGCCGAAAAAGTGTTCCTGGTACGCTTGCTTTAGCGCACTCTCAGCCTTGGCAATGGATGCATTATATTCACGCAGGCGATAGAAGTCCTCGAAGGTATAGACCTCATGCACCTTAGGGTCAGTAGAGCGAACCTCTACGCCGTCAATGGTGGCATAGAAATGCCCTGGCTTCTTGCGGTAGGTTAGGTATCCCTCTAGCCCATTGGTGGACTTGAAATATGCGCGGGTCTTCGTCAGCTTGAATACTTGTGCAATAATCTTCATACCAGATGAGCCGTGCTCATCATATGCCTCAAATTCTGCAATAGCACCCTCAATAAACTTGGTGCTATCCATGTACAGCGTATTGCGCTTACCTGCCGTATCATCAACCTGGATATGCGCGGGTAGCATACCGGCAATTTCGTGAACGTCAGCCGCATACTTGGAGGATGCGGCGGCAACATGTGCCTGGCAACCAGAGAGCATGTCCTGAATGGCGCTAACGGCTTTCTTTGCGGTAGTAATTCCCTCTGGGTTAGTCACATCAATATGATGCCATCCACCAGCATACCCAAGGGAGGTGCCGATAGCGCCCAGTGAGCTGGAGCCACCCGTAGAGAGCGTCTGAGTGACACGCTTAGCATCTTCCTCAAGCTCAATAAGGCTCAACCACGCCTCAATGGACGGGTTAGGTACACGGGCGACCTGTCGGGTAGAGTCACTGCTCTCAGGGGTTAGAATTTCGGACATTTCGCCTCTCCCTGAGCGTGCCCTAATCGTCTTGCCGATTGACTCGATGCGGTGCATGTGGTCGAGGCGGGTAACCTCATCTGGCTTCTTGATGATGAGGATGTCGCCTGGTTTGAGGTTTGCCACGATGTGCTGTTCCTTTCTGGTGGTGGATAGAGTGCTAGATGTTGCCCAGTTGGTAAACTTCCTGGATGAGCTGGTCTGCCTCATTTGCTTCTACTCTAAGGCGCTTCAATTCGCCCATCAGGGTATCTACTGCGGTGCGTGATTCAGCTAGAATGTCGGTAATTGCTGTCTCCTTGTAGAGGGTCTGGAGGTCTGCGGATGAGCCTTCTTCGTTAAGCCAGCTGGAAGCCGTGTACCCTTCGCGGGTGAGGCGGAACTTGAAGTAGCGCGCAATGATGCGCCCCAGCATGGAGTCCTCATTCAGGAAGTACTCGGTATACAGCGCCTTAGCTTTGTCGATGTCCGCGCGGGTCTTCTCTAGCGCCTGCTCGTACTTACGGGCATCTGTTAGGGAGCCTTCGCCTGCAACGTATACGCGGGCGTAGCGCATCTTCACGCCGTCGATAGTGAGAACCCAACTGTATCCGATGGAGAGGGATGCTTCAAGCCCATTGGTGAGGGTCATGTTGATGTTCTTGGAGGTGACGGAGGTTACGCACCCGATGACGGTGGATGATTCGTTTGCGAGGATGCTACCTGCCGTCTTGATGTTGAGGATGGTGCCTACAAGGTTCTTTGCACCCTGCGCCTTAACGCCCTTGGCTAGAAGCTTGCCGGTTAGGTTGCTTTCTGTCAGGGTGTTCTTGGTGACCCATTCCCGCAGGGTGCCAACATAGAGGGCGTAGTAGTGCTCCTGGATGTAGTTATAGACCTTCTTGAGTTCGGTCTTGATGAGTCCCAGTTCTCGCTGTAGCGTGACTGCCTGTTCCTTGTCGGTGAAGTCGATGCAGGTCAGTTCTGACTTGTTTACGTGGCGGTCGCCGTGGTAAGTCTGCTTCCAGAGGGAGAGGTTGGAGAGCTTCTTTGCAAGCTCAATGCGGCTATTGTAGGTATCGTACACTTCTTCGGTATCGCCTACAATTTCCCAGTTCTTAAGGCTGTCGAGTGAGAGGAATTTGTAAACGTTTGTGCTCTTGCTACAGTTAGCGATTCCGCGCTTAATGCCGACACTGCTCACGATAGAGATGTCGTTGAGACACATGTTTGAATCTACCCAGTGGCGTTCACGGGTGGACAGTACAACGTCGCCTGCACGCAGTTCTTCAATGGTGGCGTTCTTGCTCATGATTAGTCTCCTAAAAACGATTAACTACATATAGTGTACCACATATTTTAGCCAACAAAAGTAGGGGGAGTTGTGAGTGTAACCACACTCACAACTCCCCCTACTCACTTAGGCAACTAACTCCTACTTGGAGAAGAACTTCAGAATATCTTCAATGCCGCCATCTGCAACGCTCCACTTGGAAGTGTTACCGTCACACTCTGCCATGCAAACCAGAGGTTCATCCGAATCGTGATTGACTGCCTTGGTGAACATGAAGCTCAGCACGTCGTCTAGGTCGAAGTCTTCCGCGCACTCATCACACTCCGCATCACAGTCGCCGCAGTCGGTACCGCAAGCCATTGCCATAGAGCAGTCGCCGCAATCGTCACATGCAGGCTCTTCATCAAGGGAAGCCGCCACAGTGGTTCCGGTAAGCAGGTTCAGCAACATCAGGTTCTCACCAAATTCCTGCTCTGCCTCCTCAGCGTCACGCTCCACAGCGCACGCCTTTGCACACTCAGGCTTGCACGCCTCCTCAGCGTCCACCTTACGGATAGACACGGAGGTGTAACCAACACCATCTGCATCATAGAGATATGCGTCATAGATGGCGCGCGCGTAGCTAATCACATTGCCAGGGGTTACCGGCATAGGCTCAGTGCGAAGCTTAAAGGTCAAAGCCTCTGCAAGCTCACTGTGGAGGTACTGTAGCGGGAGCGGGATGCGGTAAGCGTCCTTGGTGTTCTCTGCGCTGTACACTTCGTGAGGCTGGTAGAAGCCGCTAGACACCTTCTCCATAACGACCTTAGTGTTACCAGTCAGCAGGTCAGAGATAATGTCTGCAATGTCAGTAAACCACATGTGAGTCTCACCTGCGCGCCTAACCTGACCACTATGCTTATCAACAACCAATGCATCAGCATCATGGAAGAAGCCCAGAGCGACCTTATCAGGCAGTTCCGAAACAGGGGCGGTCAGCTCAGGGACGAATCGACGGGAGGTGTGCTGAATGTTCTCATGGATAAGCTTAGCAATCTTCTCCAGGGTGCCCTCATAGGTAGCAGTGACGGACTCCTTCGGGTTCAGGTCGTTACGCTCATGGGTCACGGTAAGCTCGTAAATCTTAGCAGTTGCCAAGGTGTTTTCCTTTCGTAAGGGGGTTGTCGTAATCAAGTGTATCACATGCGCGTTATGCTCCATGTGGTTTCGGTGGTTGGGCGGTGAAACCACATGGAGCTTCACCACCCAACCAAGCTATTTAGAAGGCTACTTCTGGCGTTTTGCTCGCTGAGAAGTTGATACCCAGGTGTCCACGGTATCGCTATCGCCCTTATACTGGCGACGCTCGTAGTTCCACTTATGCCTGAAGGTGCGTCCGCCAGAGTAGCGCTTAAATGAAGCTTTCTCAGCAGTGAAGACGGCGACACTGAGGTGACCGCCCGCGTGTTCAACCTTAGACTCTAGCGGGATAAGGTTGCGGTACTGTGTGGGGTCGCCGTAGTTGCCTCGATGACCACACACTGCGATAAGCTCGCTATTGGGGTGTCCGCCTTCGTCCTTGTGCATCTGCGTTGCCTTCGCGTAGAGCGCGTTGAGCGGTTCAGCCCAACCCTCATAGGTGCTACGCCCATTAAGGATGTCTACACTCTCACTATAGCCGGTTTCCCAATGCTTGAGCGGGTAACGGTAGATGCTTCCAACCTGCTTCGCGGGTCGCAAATCGGTAACCTGCTTCGCATGTGCCGAATCAGCATAGAGCTTCGGGTGAACACCTGCATGGCTGAGGTACAGGTACTTACTGGAGACTCCGCCGTCTTCTTCTACACTGTCGAGGCGTAGCTCTGCGGCAGGCAGGGCAGTAGATAGCGCATCCTTGATGACCTTCTCACTGTAGCCATGCTCCTTGAGCGCCTTGACAGTGATAAGGCTATCCTTGACGGTATTCACCCCTGCTAGGACGTTGAGAATCTGCGACTCGTGGTTGCCGTTGATGAGCTTCACGTTGTCGCTCCCCTTAATAAGGTGCGGGAAGGTGATGTCTGCCACCTTTGCAGGCGTGTTACCTCGGTCGAACAGGTCTCCAATGAATACCCAGAGGGTCTTCTTGTCGTTAAGTCCCTTGCCGGGCGCGAGGTCTTCGAGTACGGCTTCCAAGGTTTTGCCCATACCCTGAATGTCACCCAGGATGCATACGCGGTCATAGGTGTTAGCCAGGTCGATAGCGATGTGCTGGTGGATGGAGTCTCGGAAGTTCACGCGGCTTGCCATGTGCTCCATGAGGTCTACGGGCTTAATGTACCCCTGGACGCGGGGGTATTCTCGAAGCATAGTACGCCAGTTCTTACGCAGTTCAATATTCTGCTTGTGCATCTTGGAGACAATGTACTCAGGAACCTTCTTGTAGCCGGTTCGTCGCGCATTACGCTCCTGAATTTCCTCTAGAGTCTGGTCACCCTGAATGTCGATAAGCCACACCTTGTAGGAGTACTGCTCAGCCAAATCCAGGAACCCGCGCATATTCTTCAGTAGGGTGTTCGTGTTGTCTACGAAGATGGTTTCGCCAGTTCGCATGAGAACGTCAGTGTCGATATAGGAGGTCTTGATTGCCGCCTTCTCCTGCGCGCCACTGAGAGGCTGGACGTAGGACTCCTCGAAGCCATCTTCGGTGGGGGTGTAGGTGAGCACTGCCGGGGACTCGTGGCGGTAGCGTGCGCGGTAGGCATCCCAAGAGATGACACGTCCCAGGTGATGCTTCTCGATAGTTTCCTTGATGTAGGTGCTCTTGCCGGAGCCGGGTGCGCCGGTGAGCAGGTACATGTGTCGCATGTTTTAGCAACCTTTCGTAAACTGATTAACTAGAGTCAGTGTACCACATATTTATTGGTATGTGCAATTTACTACTAGTTGCCCCCTAGCAGACCTATGGGAAGCCCTTGACCTCAATCCATCAAAGGCTCCCCATAAGCTAGGTGAGTGTACTATGCACCCGCAGGCGGCTCATACTCATCAGTTAGAGCCTGCACACCTTCACTGAGCACAGATACGACATTCGGAATTTCGTCCGCAAGCGACGTTAGAGCGCCCGCCAAATGCGTCAAATGGTAAGCTACAATACGAGCCTCAATCTTGCCATCTCGCGGAAGGTCTGCGTGCTTATGCGCATACTCGAAGTCGTCCAAGAGAGAACTGGCAGTGAGGTCTTGCAGGTCATGATAAAGGCCCCATAGCTCTCGCCACCCTACTGAATCTTCTAGCGTACCCATAACGTCGCTCACAGCCTTAGGCATAGGTACGCACAAATCGAGGGTGTTCACCCCGTCGATAAGAGCTTCCAGACCCAGGTGCGTATCGATAACCCGCCACAGCTCTCTGGACACCCATACGCCCGGCAACTCATCAAAGATGCACGCCTGACCATACGCATTAGCTACCGTAACATTCTTGCCATAGTACCGGGCGTTGGCACCTGGCACGTAAAGCATCTCATGCGTCAGAGAATCCTCAGAAAGAGACTTTCCTAGATTGATAATGAAGGGCTGTCCCTCAACATCATCAAGCGCCACTTCACTAGAGTGAGGCGTTAGAATACCGTCGGCGCTCACATACTCAACAGCAGGCTCATCACTCCTGGATGGGATGCTTTTAGCGGTATATCCTCCAAGGTGCACATCGGCAACCTCTAGCAGAACCGCCTTATGGGTCATAACTAGCACATCATCTAGAGGAATGGTCGCATCGTCAGGAAGCTTATCAATAGCATCAGCTTTATCCTGAGCATTGGTGAGGCGATAGATTGCCAGTAGTGTATCGTTGGGCTGAATATTCACAGCGCCATCCTTTCAATATCGATGAGGGGGGAGCATGAGCGCCCTTCCCCCTAGTTCTTCATATTGTACCACGCCACAGAAGCGCCCCTGCGGGATATGCAGATTGCCTGCGGGCACGACTAAGCGCCTCAACCTTCATATGGTCAAGGCGCTTAGTCGTTAATTTTCACGGAACTCTAGGGAGTCAATGAAAGACTGAATATCTTCAAACGGCACATCCTCTTCTACAAGGCTGATTTGGTCAGCCAGAAGCCAACGTACAGTTCCCTCCGAATAGTCGCTCAGCAAGGCTTGAATGGGCATCATGCGAGAAATTTCGCCCACAACAGGCTCACCAGTCTCAGTGTTAATAAGAGCAATAGTGTATGCCTTACGGTGAAAACGCTTCCCTTGTCGCTCAGTCAAAGGGGACGACGTAACTTCAATACGCACATTGCCATATTCTTCCGGTTCGAACAGGTCGGTCACTTTGGTAGCCATCCTAGGTATCTCCTTCTTTAAGATTATTACTTTGCTACATCGCCAAGTATACCACAGATACTACGCACCTTCCAATACCGCATTATTTTCAGGCGCGCTCTCCCTGCTACGCTTCCAGACAGCTACACCTACACCGACAAGAATAAACGCATTCCCAATAAGGTTCCCGTAACTACCAACAAGGATACAGTAAGCAGACCAAAGCAGGGCATTCATTACCGTGAAAGTTTTCAATGTCCAGAAATTGTGGGAGATAACCATCATTAGTCCAGTTACCGCCGCCATTATTGCCAGAGTTGCAGGGCTAAGGAACCCCTGCCCTAACGCAAAGTATTGGGTATACACGGCGGCAAACAAAGAGACCAGAACCGCACCCACTCGATAACTAGTACTCCTTAGAAGTGCGAAACGCTCATCAAATAGGTTTACCGTATAGTAAAGCAGGTTCACAGCAGTCATCACCAAAACCGCCACTTGGTCTAGTAGCGCCGCCTGCGCAACCCCTAGAACGCAAGTTGCGACACTAATCCACTGCACACCCCGCCTACCAACATACCCCATGAAGCACAGGCATATGCTGGTAGCTACACCTAGCACTTGAACGGCAACTGCCGAAAAGTCCATTCCACTCTCCACAAAAAACTGGTATCCGTTTGCTCACACTTACGATGTATATCAGCGTGAGCAAACGGATACCAGCAGGGGTATGGTTTCTATAGTGGAGGAACGTCCTTATCCGTTACGTCGCGCCCAAACTTTCGCCGCTACAAGGGTCAGTAGCTCGATGATAAACAGCGGAGCGGATACCCAAAGAACCGCGTTCGCCATGTTCCAGGCAAAGCCAGGAAGGAAGAAGAACTGGAGGAGGGTATGCACCACGAAGGACAGGCTTAGGGCGATGAGGTACCCTCCATCAATGGCTTCCTCTTCCTTGGTCTTGCCGCTAAGGAAGAAGATTGTACTGAGGAACGACTCTGCGTTGATGACATTCAGGACGTATCGACCAAACAGGCTCAGCAGAATTAGCGGAATGAGAGAGAAAGGTGATACGAAAGTGAACGCAATTACGATGAAAGCAGTGATGTACTTGATGTTGCCTAGCGCCCGCCCAAGCAGGGTCGTGTACCCGCCCGCTACAGGAGCCTTGGGGCGGCTCTTAACCTGACCCTCAAGTTCCTTCACCCTAGCCGGGCTAGGGATAAGACCATAATGGTCTTGCTTACTGGAATTTGAGGTAATCTCGTCCCACAGCATAGCATCAAGCTCATTGATGCGCTGTGCGGTCTTGTCTCGGCGCATGGTCTACTTGCCTCCCTTGACAATCTTCGAGATGTATCCTTCTGCGTCGATGTCTGCGAAGTCCACTTCGGGGCCAGAGATTTCGTTGTATGCCTTAATCTGCTCAACGACGTTATCTGCCTCGCGGGTTGCTTCCTTGCTGTCAAGGTTCACGCCACTAGGGGTCTTCATGAGCTTCAGGATGTCGTTGCCGGTGTGGGTGAGGGATTCGCTGGTGAGCTGGAACTCGCGCTTCTCAATGAGCTTCGCGGTGGCTTCCACGATGTTCTTCAACTGCTCCTGTGATGCGGCAAGGTTAGGAATGATTTCCTTCTCTAGGGCTGACGCGGCGATTGCGGCTCGCTTGCTTGCAGAGGTAGCCTCAGCGCTCGGATTGGAGGTCTGGGCGATGTTGATGATGCAGTCATCCAGAGTCTCCTTGTTAGCCTCTGCAACCGACTTGCGCAGACCAGCTTCCCAGAGGGTGATGATGTTTGCGGCGTTGGTTTCGCGCAAGGTGTTGAGTGCTTTGTCTGCGTTGTGTGCGTTGCGGCGTGCCATGTATTCCTCCGTGTAGTATGCGTTAGGGGTGGTTCGTTGGGGGGTAGAGTGGTTGATGGTGCTGTGCCAGATGTTGTTGAGAGCGGATGCCCGCTGTGCGAGGGCTCGGTAGTATTCGCCTCGTTCTGCGGCGCTTCGGGAGTGGGTCTTGTGACCTTCGTCAATGATGATGATGAGAATTTCTCGAATGATGTTCATGGCGCGTTCGTAGTTGTGACGTGCATTATCCTTCGAGGTGTGGGAAGCAATTTCGATGATTTCCCACTGCTGGTACATGATATTCAGCAGGTAGCCCAACTCGGCGGTGGCAATGGTGTCTAGCTTGCTGGAAGTGAGCTCCGTACCGTACTGGGTAGGGCTCTTCATCTGCTCTAGAATATTGTCGATTCTGCTGATTGCAGTACTGTTTTTCTCCATGTTGCGGTTCTCCTTAGTGGGTGGTTAGTGCGCCCAGAGGTTGAGGAATTTGCGGGCGGTCTGGATGTTGTGCGGGTCGGCTTTGGTTGCCTTCACAAAGGTTGGGAACCCGGCGATAATTACCGTCCATGCGCCGCTCTCTGTGCCTTCTGCTTCTTGAACCTTCTTGTGGTCAAGGGTTTCGATGAGCGTCTGGTGGGCGGCTTCCATCTGCGCTTCTTCCTTGGAGTGGGTCTCCTTAGGGAAGGTTGCCTTCTTGGTTGCCCAGAAGGTGCCTTCAATATGGTTCTCACGGATGGTTCGCTGTGATACTGCCCAGGTGTCTTCTGACTCGGTGGCGAGAGGCGCTACAGCGTCGAGTAGTTCTCGGATGTCCATATTGTTTCTCCTTAGTGTTTGTGGTGGGGAAGTGTTCCACCAATCTGCAATAACTAAATTGTATCACAGATTTTTACGGATGTACAGATGCCCGGCGAAGTGGTCTTCACAAAGTATACCATTCCACCGGGCATCTAGAATATGCCTCAGCTATTGAACGTCGCTCGCCCGAACAAGGAAGTCCACATAGACAATATTGCTCTTATCATACGTGAGGCGGTATCGAGCACTCGAAAAGTCGAGCGCCGCTTCACGAGGCTCACGGTCAGCGCTCACAAGCTGAGCGGTGCCACTCTTCCACTGAGCCACAACCGCAAAGCCAACCTCCACATTAGGTGTTGCAGTTAATAGCACGCCAGGTCGAGCAGGTGGAACTTTCACACTGCACTTCGCCTCCGCTAACCACTTCCAAAAGTCCAGGGGAAGAAACCTGCCTTCCTTTGCGTCCTCTGGGGTCTGTCCCCACACTCGGAGCTTCACAAAAGGCTCCTCATAAGGTGCAAGCTCATAGGCGTTACCTATCTGGTTCACACCGTCCTGAGGCGCAAGCACAGAGCGGTGCTTCAACCCCTGCCACTGACTGCCTGGCTGATAGAAGTAGTCAATCAGCTCCAGAGCGTTATCTGGTTCTTCGCGCGCTGTCTCCACTAGAGAAGTGAGATGGGCGCGGTCTTCCGGGATGGTGTTACGAATGAGGTTCCCTACAGTCCAAACGTTCTCACGTCCTAGCTGGTCAGTCGCAATGATGCAAGGCTCATACCTGCCATTTTGCGTCCCTATGTAGGAGCGGGCTTCAGCGACTCTGTAAGTGACGTTCTGGATGGTGTCTTTCAGGATATTAGCTTCAATCCATCTGCGCGCTTCAGACGTATTGGGGATGGCTTGAAACATAAGATATGCTTTCCTCTCGGTATTTTCTTTGGATAGCCCAACCGCCGGATGGTCGGTGTTGATTGGTTGCCAGTCGTGGGCTTGTCTGTTTCTTATTGTTGGCAAATGTATGCCGCAGGTCAGTGGGAAAGTGTTCTTCTCGCCAGCTGACCTGCGGCATACATTTATGGGGCGGCTTTACTTCGTGGAGTAGTGAAGGTTGATGCCGCGCTTCTTATCTGGCTCACGCCCAATGTGGGCTGTAATCTTGCCGTTATCACGGATGACGTATGGGGTCTCGCCGTCCTTCAGGTCGGCAATAATTGTGATGTCGCGAACCGGGTAGGCGTAGATAAGGATTTCCTGGGTTTCAGGGTCGCATAGCGTCATCTCTGCTATCAGTACATAGTACTCCTTGGAGTATGCGCCGTTACGTTCCCGGTGTCGGAGGTTCCTGATGCGGGCGTGAACAATTTCTAGAGTTCTCAAGGGAAGGATTACCCTCTTCTGCTTGGTGGTCTGATAGGAGCGGCATTGATGGTTACGATAAGCGTCTGGATTTGTGTTGAGGTAGCCTTTGGGACTTCAATGCTTCTGATGCGGTAGGATATGCCTTTATTTACCTGCCGGTTGAGCCATCTTTCGCTTCGCTCATTTTCTCGGTATGAGAAATATGCGGGCTGTGGTGCTACACCGTAGAGTTCACTTTCCGGGTGCATGATGGTCTCGCTTGTGACGCTGTTGCTGAATGTTGCGATGCCTAGGAGTGATTCATCTCCAGGCGTGTAGTTCGCTCGGTTTGGCTTGAGTGTGATTGTGTCTGCCTTCTTGCGGATTTCTACCACGAGGTTATCCAGGTAAGTTGGGACTTCACATACGCCGTCGAGGTATACGCGGATTTTCTCTTGTCGTCGTCTCATGAGGCACCTCCTTACAGGAAGAAGGTGCCAAAGTCCTGCTCAATGCCCCTGAATGCGAATGTCACATAGCCGGTATCGTAGTTGATGCTACGGGAGTCAGGGAAGACGGGTGCATACTGCCCGGAGTTCTGGATGTACTCTAGGATTTCCGTGTCAGTTGCGTTGCCTTCGGTGGTAACGTCGGTGATGTGCCCTTCGATAGCACCAGTCTTCATGGGGGTGGGGAGGGGGATGCCTTCGTGGGTGATGAAGCGCATGTCCCAGCCGTTACCTTCCTCATTCTTGCGGACGGTGTACCCGTCTGCGCTTGCCGCGATGCGGGCAAGGTCGATAGGGGAAAGGTCATAGTCCTTATATGCAGGCTTGAACGTAATGTAAGTGGACTTAGTGAGTTCATTAGGTGTGGTGGTAGCCATAGGGTGTTCTCCTTTGTTGGAGGGGGTGTTCTCACGCCGGGGTATGCTCATAAGCGCACCCCGGCGTGTTTCCCCTTGCTGGTGGGTTACTTTTCGATGCGGAAGACCTGCATGTCCTCGCCGCCGTTGGGCAGGAGGTCGCCGTAGTCGGCGGAGGCTTCCGCCATCTTCTCAAGGACATACTCACGGATGGAGCTTTCGAGCTCTTCCTGACTGTTTGAGGTGCCTAGGTTGAGAGGCTTATCAAACATTGCCTGGAGAGTGTCAGCAGGCTCAAGTGCTCGCCACTGTCGCACCTCACGAAGAGGGCGGGGGTTTGCCTGGTCTTCACGGGTTACGGGGACGAGTTTCTGCTGGATTTCCAGCTCTACCAAGTTGTCCTTGTTGATAGTATACCCGATTCGGGTGTTGTACAGGACATCATCACCCAAGACCGCAATGTATTCAAGGGCTGACATGGTGGGGTTGATGCTGGATGCTTCACCAATTTCCAGTGCGTACTCAATTCGGGTGTCGCCCAGTGATACGCGGGTGGTCAGCTCATTAAGAAAATCGTAGTCTACTTCCCATTCAGGGAGCAGGTTTAGGTAGGAGGTGAGCTGTTCGCGCTTGAGGTCTTCCTCTACGAAGTCGTAATAATTCTTGGAGACCTCCTCAGGGTAACGGTCAGTGCTGAGGCTGTTGCGGACTTCTTCGATAAGTTCGGAGTCGCTGAGGTTTGCGGAGGTGAAGCCACCAATTTCCTCATTGAAGTTGAGGGTTTTTGCGATGAGGGGTGCCATCTCGACTCGGCGGCGCTTGAAGGTTTCGATGAGCTCTGCTTCAAGAGCCTTATCGATGTTGTTCAGTCGGGCAAGGATTTCGCCCTTCACTGCTTCGTTGAGAGAGAAGTATGCTCGCATTGTGGGTACTCCTTATTTGAGTGGGGATTGACGCTTCATTTGGAAGCTTGAATACACTAAAAGTGTACCACATATTTACAGATGCGCAAGTCGGTGTACAAGAAAAGCCCCTAACGATTCCCGGAAACAGGGAAACATTAGGGGCTTTCACGCAGGTAATTACTGTGCCGCTACTTAGATGCGCTCAAGGTGTAGACGAGCAACCTCGCTCACCTCAATGCCATTTAGGAAATCCTCATCGGACTTCGAAACGATAATAGCGCGCTTGTTCTTCTCACTCACCTGAATATCATCAGGCGATAGGGCGCTAGACAGCTTCACATGGCACAGCACGGCAGGCTGAGACTTGGTGACACCGAAAGCGACACCCTGGACAACAATATCCTTCGCATCAATATCCAGCCCCAAGCTCTGACGTGCTTCACGTGCCACAGCGCCAGTAATAGGAGCACCATCTAGAACATCGTCAATACTGACACCACTAGTGGCAGAAACACCGTAGATGCCGCCACCAACCGGAAGACCATCAGCACGCTCAGTCAGCACAATATTACCATCAGCATCTTCAACAATTAGGCTGGTTGCCAGCGCGTTAGCGAGGCGTGCATCATGAGTGGTTACAACACCAACAGGGAACATACTGTCCTTAAATGCGGCAACACGCTCACGAAGCTCCTCATCCTCAATACCCTCCAGTACGGATGCCGGAATGCGAGGCAGAACATTGGTTGCCAGGAAACTGAAGAAGTCCGTCTCAGAAAGCGCAAACTCTGCAACCTTATCAGAGCTGTTCAGTCGTAGCTCTTCCAGTCGAGCGGCAGGGCTGTTGATAACGTTCTCTCCGCCGATAAGCTTTGCAATCTGAGCAATCTCCTCAGTGGTGAAGCCAGGGTTGAACTTTGAGGGTGCGGTGGTTGCGGTTACGGAGTAGCCGTCAAGGGGTACGAACTGAGTCATAAAGCTTTACGCCTTTACTACTAGGACGGTAGCGTCATCACGCTTACCGTAGGTTTCATTGATAGTTTTCGAGCGAGTGAGGTTCTTCAGGGAGTTCTCAATTGGCTCTCCTGGTATATAGCAGTCTTTAAACCCGTCAGAGTACAGTATCGCGGTGACACTTTCACCATGTAGGCTGATAGTGCCTGTCTTCGCCGCGTATGCACTCAGAGGGTCTAAGCTACCAATAGCGTACCCGTCTGCCGCGTTAGCTTTCAAGCGGGTTTTCTGAAATATGGCTTTCCTCTCATCCTGGGTAATGCCGCCCTGCTCTTGGATGATGTTCTGGATGCGCTCGCGGTTCTTCTGTGCGAATGGGGCAATACGGTTATCAGTGTAGGTCTTACCCTTAACTTCTAGGTAGCAGTCGCCCAACGAGAGGTATTCAATACCGCTGTCAGTAGCTCTGATGAGTATTATGGCGAAGGTGGGTAATTGCGCATACTGCTCTTGCGTGGTGGTATTTTGCGCCGTGTAGAGCCGGTATCTGGCTACCGTGTCGATGGTGTCATGCAGGATGTCTGCCAGGGATTTATTGTCGTTGCAGTGTTCCGGGAGCGTGTCGTTAATATCATTAACGATGTCTGCGACAGTGAAGTGCGGGTAGATGGGATTATCGAATAGTTCGGTTGCACCGTCGATAACCCACCCGTAGTTATCGTGGTAACCTACGGCATCTTCATTCTCGGCGGCGGTGCCTTTGACACTTTGAGCGCATTGGACGAGCATTTAGGAAGTGTCCCTTCTAAGGGTGAGGCAATTTAGGTACTCTCCCAGTATAGCTACTGACGAGGGGATTTGCTGTGTATGTGCCTTTGCTAACTCTTTCCCCTTGGTGCATCAATGTGTCTATTTTGGGGTTTTCCGTATGCTAGAATAGTGACTATCAATTATTCGATACCCACCCCTAAGTGGGTGACCCGCAGATACGCATATTTCGATAAGGAAACACCATGTCCCAGAAAGTCTACACTTCCTCTAATCCGCTAACCGTCTATGCTTCCATTGGTCCTTTGGAGCTACGTCGCCCTGTCATGGAGTACATTCGTGACAATGCGCGGGGGTATGAGGTTGAGTGCGGTGATGATGGTGAGTATGTCCTCTACTTCCATGATGCGGACGGTAACAGGATGACGCATGGGGCGTTCAAGTTCGCTGAACTGTGCGCGACTGTTCTCAACCCTACGCCTGGTGTGCGTGAGGTGCTTGAGGTGATGGCGATGAACAATATTCATGTGACGAATGCGTACTGTCAGCCGTATAAGCATCTGACTCGCCTGCGTATTGATGCTGATGGATTCAATCAGGCTCATATGCCGCATTCTTAACCTTGGAGGGAGGTGCCTTCTAGGGTGTCTAATAATTCTAAATTGGCTTACGAGTTGTCGAAGTATGCCACCGCCAATAGAGGGTATGCGGCTACTGCCTACTTGAGAGCCGCCCGCAAGGGTGTTCTATTACCGCCTGTTGGCGACCTGCGGCTTTCCATTCTCAGCAATGAGGAGGATGCGCTCGCGTACACTGATGCTAGGGTACACGCCGCATGTATGGAGTCTCCAAAGTATGCGAGGTTCCATAAGGATGATTCGGTGATGCGGTCAAGTGTTGCCCGCGTCCGTCTACTGGCTTCGGGTAATATCGCCGCTGAAGCGAAGTACTATGAGCTTGGTTTGTTGCCTAGTGTTTCTGAGGGTGAGTATTACGGTATGGTGGAGCGACCTGCTCTGGGTAGCTTGCTATCCGCTTCTACTTTTAAACGTCGTAGCGGTGCTGAGGATGCTGAGCCGCTAGATACCTTGTGGTAGTAATTGCGTGAAGTTAAACCCCCTGCTGGTAAGGAGTATTACCTTACTGGCAGGGGGTTTAACTATCTTTTTCTATTCGCCAAGGTAGTCGATGGATTCGATGGAGAGGTTTGCATCTGCGCCCGCCGTTGAACTATCGGCGGTCACCTTGAAATGGCGGAGTCTGATTTCACCGAAAAGCTCGGAGGTCTGCTTCATCTGCTCATAGTTCGGCGGGTTGGGGGTGCTGTATACCGTTTCGCCAAGCTTAGTGTCGCCCTGATAGAACTCTACGGCATAGCGCTTATTGGTAGTATCCACGCTGAGTGTTGCGTCGTGGAAGGTTCCATTGAGGAAGCTCACCGCATCCTCTGCGGTTACACCGGGGAATAGGGTTAGGTTCAGGGGGACATTGAAGTCGTGAAAGAACCTATCTGGGGTGAACTCTGCGGGGACGTTGTTCCAATACGTTGAGTCCATAAACATTGTCAGTGGCTCCTTTACGGTTAGATGTTTACGCGGTAGCTGTCAATGTGGAGGTAGAGGCGTTCGTTATCAATGGTGATGCGTGCCTTACTCTCGAAAGGGCTGTCAAGGATGAACATGCCGAACTCGTGTACGGGGTCGATGGTTACGGTGTATTCCTTACCTTCGGCAGTAATGGTGCTTTCGAGGTATTCCGGGGTGAGCTCATCACCGCTGAAGCTTTCCGGGTTGATGCTGATGCGTGCTTCGCTGAGGTTAGCGTTAGCGAGCGCTTCGAAGGTTTCCGCATCTGCGCTAATGGGGAAGTCGATGTCGGTGAAGTGTGCGGTGAGGAAGTGGTTCTTTGCCATGATTGTTATCCTTTCAGATAGTGCTAATTGTTGTGGTGTGGTTTGCGTTATGCAAGGGTGCCCATGAGGGCAACGATGAGCTGGTATGCTTCGGTGTTTTCGGAGCCGTCTGCCTTATCTTCCATGTCAGTTACGGGGCTGATGCGGATGGTGGGAGCGGTTGCCGGGCTATCGGTGGTGATGGTCACAAGGTAGGTGCCCTCACGGGTTTCTACCAGGTAGGAGGTGCCACCTTCGATGGAGGCGGTATCAATATCTTCGATGATGCCCAGGTGTTCGCGGTTGCTTTCCAGGATGTTGAGTGCGTCCTGGGTTGCGGTAGCGGTCTTTGCCTCGATGATGTGGGTGGAGGTGATGTACATGATTGTTGCCTTTCGAGCTAAAACTAACTTACAAAAAATAGTGTATCACATGTTTCAGCCTCTACGCAAGTCGCTATATGGTCTTTTCTGTGGTACTATCGATAATAATGCATAAGCCCCGTTAGAAAGGAATAGAATGCGAGTTAATGCCGCAGGGGAAGATAGTGTCATGTTTGCTGGGTGGCGTAATATTATCGCTCACATGCAGAGGAATCATTCCACCCCCGCTACTGCGCCGTCATGGGCAGGAGCCAACCACGTCCAGAAAGCCCCCGACTGGAAGCTTGAAAAATTCTGTAGCAATAAGGGTCCCTACTATGGTTGGTCAAACATGCATGGTGTTAATAGCGTCCACACCGACCAGGACTGCATTATCCCAGAGGAGAAATTCGTTGCAGGCGACATCTACAGCACAGCCTCAGTGACGCTACGACCTAAGAACCTTGTGACTGGCTCCATCCTCGCCCACGACACTGTTATTGAGCGCCACTGCCTTGTTGTAGGAGGCGTTAGCGTCCGCAATACCGCCCATATTGAGCATGGCGCACTCATCGGCGCACCCTACCGTGTCGCACCCCACAAGACCCCGTTGCCTCTATGGTGCACTGTTGCTGTGCTTGCAGGTGGCGACATCACTATTGATAGCGGCGCAGTCATCTTCGGTAGCGTCATCTCCCTATCGGGTGAAGTGCACGTAAAGGATGGCGGGCGCATCTTCGGGCGCGTATATGACAGTAAGCAGGGGCTTCCGCATGACGGATTGGACGTTGAGGAAGCAAAGAAAATGCCTGGCATTGTAGCCGCCTACTCTCCTATTGGCGTATCCCCCGCAGGGAAAGAGTCAATGTTTGCGAATACCTGGCTTGGTCAAGGCTACGCCATCCCTAAGTCGCGCCGTAAGGAATGGCGCAAGGATAGTGCGCTTTGGTATGGCGCATGGGACGACAACCTTCGCCGTATCCCCCTCGGCAACTACCAGCGTGAGCACGTCTCCCCTCTTGGTTGCTCATGCGTAGACGGCAGTCGCGACAAGATGGAACCCAAATCTAAAGTCTACCCCTACTTCGCATCCGATGTGGAGACCTGGCTCAAAAGCTGGCTTATGGGTGGCGCGCCCGGTCTATGGGAAAACAGCTTCATCCTCGGTGATGTAGTGGTACCCAGGCGTAAGACGCTCATCATCCCTAAGGATTCATTTGTTGATGGAACCATCACTCTTAAACCAGGTGCCCACCTCTATCTGAGGGATGGGGCGCAGGTGTCCGGCGGCATCATCACCACCTCAAGAAACCACATTACTATCGGCAGGGAGTGCATGGTGTACAACGGCATTATGGGTGACGGAAAGACCATGACACTGGACTCTGTTGGAGATTTGAAGACTCCCACACTGCATACCCTTGAGGCTGGCATCACTAAAGATTTGGCAGATAGCGTGTGGGGGTGGGGTGCTCGACATGTAGAGCGGATGAAGCGAACCTGTAGGTTTAGCGATGAGTTCATGGTTCTGCATGGCAGGTACCATGTAGATATGTATGTTCTCTTTGTGGGGCAGTACGTCTAGCAACTTACTATCACCACTAAAGTAAAACCCCCTTAGGAAGCCATATGCGGCTTTCTAAGGGGGTTTTACTTGCTTATGTAGGGGCTTTATGCTCCCGCGTAGAAGAAGTGCTTGAGGGTTGCGTGGCGAACCTTACCGTAAGCCTTGCTAGTCTGAATGGTAGCGACCACACCCTTAATGTTCTGAATGGATTCATTGCGCTTCGCAACAGGCTTCTTCTGCTCTTGCTGAACGGCATGGATAGGGCTCTCTGCGTGAGCCTCCAGCTTCACCGCCATGTCTTCAAGGTCAGATACCTTGATGGCGTAGAACTTGCCTCGAATAGCGGCAGGGAGCTTGTCGCTTCGAATGAGCGCCATGACTTCCGGGCGGGTGATGCCTAGAATCTGTGCCGCCTCTACAGGGGACACCTCGGAGCGGCGAATTTCAATGTGGGTTGCGTTGCCCTCTGCAAGGGTTGCGATAAGGGCTTCCAGGACACTGCTCAGGTTTGCAGGCATTACGCGCTGACCCATGCGGGTAGTAAATGCCGCCTTGTTCTTGTTGCCGGTGAGCTTGGTCAGTTGGCGGGCTTCCTTGCAAGCCTGCATAAGAACTTCGGGGTTGATGGTGATGCGGTTCTGCATTGGCTAAACTCCTTAGCGTTGATGGCAGTTTAAATTAGTGAGCGGTAGAAGTCTTACCCCTTGTGGAAGGATAACCCCTCGCTACATATCTAAGTGTATCACATATTTTAATGGGGCAACAAGTTGAATGTTGGTGAGGTGCATCACTCTCGAATGTGGGCATAAATGTGGCGGGTACCAAGCTCTAAGTCTCAGTACCCGCCACACATGCATATGAACGCTATGCGCCCTTCTCATTCTCGGGAGAGTTCACCACAGTATTATCCGCGTCGTGAGTTACTTCGCTAGAGGTCTTAGCTACAGGCTTCTCACCCTCCTCAGCTTCCACCGGCGCACCTTCCGACTCTTCCTTGATACCCTTCCGTACTTCTCGGAAAGGACCAACGAGCGCAAAGGTAGCTAGAACCACACAAATGACCGCAATAACCAACTGAACAACCTTCAGGGCAATATTGTCGCCCCTAAAGACCTCAAGAAGGTTACTCACACCCATCAAGGCGAGCATCAGCATAAAGAGAACCGGCTGGCTACAGCTCATGAGTGACTTCATGAAGGTCTGACCATTTGGTCGGAAATTAAAATAGACAATAGCGATACCAGCGGCAAGGAAAATGTCACCGATAAAGCCAAGCAAATAGTGAATAGAATGCATGTCAAGCATCTTGAAAACCTTTCGTATGTGCAGGCATGACAGGGAGCCTGCAAGGACTATGTGCTCTCGCCCCCGCCGTGGTTAGTGTAGAACCGTGGCAGGGGCGAGAACCTAAATACTTCTAGTCTACCTCGGTGGCGGTAGAGGGCTTGAAGCGTTCCGGGAAGTATAGGCAGAAGTCGGTAATCTTACCGTCAATCCCCTCATCCTCATCCTCATCACCTTCATTGCCTTCAATGAGGCATAGAGGTGACTCAGAATCATCAAGCGTATACTTCACACTCGCATTAACTGGGAGCTTATACGTACCCATCAGCTTATAATCATCTTCTTCAAGAAGTACATACTTCTTACCCTCGTGAGACTTAATGTAGTCATCAAGAACAGCATCCTCGCTATCGAGACCATTGAAAGGCAAGACAGCGAACTCCAACGAAGAGTAATCCCACACCTTATCGTAAGGAGCGCACTCCTCATCAGCCGGAATACTAGGGTTGAAGAAAATCATTGCGAGAACCAAAGCACCGGAAGCGTACATGAGCCACACCGGAGCTGACTGCGTGAAGAAGAACAGAGAGTACAATGCAACTAGTGCAATAGCCAGAAGAGCGGCGGAAGCAGTCATCACCAGCGAAGAGAAGGGGCGATGCAGAAGGCTCCAGCCGGGGAACTCCAAATCCCCCATCATCTTATCGTGATTGATACGCAGAATAGGCTCATCAATCAGACGGCTAACCTCATTCTCTCCAAAGTTCTCAACAGCCGCCGCATAACGCTCAGCACGAGACTTCTCATAGACCGAACGAATCAAACCCTTAACAGGCTTCTTCTCAGACATCGGAACATGAATCTCATAATGCAGATAACGCCTAGCAGACTCCCACTCACCAAAGACAACCTTCAGCCTCGGAGCAGAACCCTCAATCGCATCATAAACAGTGCGGACGCTATCGACCCTATCCAGGGAACCCTTCGAGAAAACCGGAGCCACCGGCAAGACCTTAGCCTCACCATCATCCGAAACAGTGACCCAAAGCTTACCGTCAGCAACCTTGAAGAACCGCTCCACATACGGAGCACCCTCAGCGACACCCTCAACAGGTAGCACTTCATACTCGACAGCCTCATCATCACTGTAATCCTTCACAGCAAGAGGCTCACCGCTGGTACGCTTCCACAATGAAAAGCCAATGAGTGAACAAGTGAACGTAATCACCGAAGCGGGCAAAAGAAAAATTCCACTAACGAAAATGAAAAAGCCCGTAACCGGCGAATAGCCGCCCGCAGTCGTAAGGTTAAACCCAGACAATGCGACACCGCCCAAGGACAGAAGTAGCATAGCCACCGCGAAAGCGAACAAGTCACGCCGCGAAAGCTTAGTCAAAGCCCTGGGCTTAATCAATTTCTCGTAAAGAGACAAACCGATACACTACCTTTCAGTAATAAGAACGAATAAGAATAAGGGACAGCAAGAAGAAGCCAGTCCCTTGTGCGTGGGAAAGCTTATCTGGCATCTATAGAGAGGTACGCACCCAAATTAGGGGGAATGCCCACCCAGTATATGAAGCGTATCCAGTTTCCCAACTCGGTTAGATGGGTCAAGGCTTAGCCCTGACGGTAACCCTTAGCTGGTAGATGCCAGCCTTTCCTGGTCTTGACACCGCCGCCACTCAATTGCTATCAGGCTTGGCAATGCCCATTTGTTTAACACACCTCGCCCGTCTCTCACAGGCAAGGTGTGTTAGCTCAAGTGTAACACAGACGCGCCCTATGCGTGAAAAATGCGGACTCCCTGCACTGCGTATTCTCTACCCACCCTTCTTGAGGTGGGTGCCATTATGGGATTAGCTTGGGGTTATGGCGCATTCTGTGATACGTTGTTCTACTGCTGGGGTGATGGTCTGCGCTTGTTGTGGCGAATGCATCTTAGAAGCTTTCGTAGTATTCGACATCTTCTTCGATTGTGTAGGTGTTGGTTGCACTGATGGTTACTCGGTAACCCCTTTGCCACTGGTGGTATCGGGAGTCTTCGTAGCAGGCGACCGCCAGGGCTTTGATGGAGCCGTCATTGATGCGTTCAATTTCTTCTAGGTAGACCTCATGAGGGTTGCTTTCGGATGGGTCCATGACGCTTACCGCCTTGGTCTTAACCAGGTTCGTAATGTATTCCTGAGTGGTTTCGCTAATGCTGGTGGTGGTCATGAGGTTTGCCTTTCCTGATTGGGTAGTGGGTGGGGAGCTTTGAGTCCGCCCCTCATATGCGATAGTTTACCACATATTTTACGCCTTGCAAGCATTGCGAGCCTGTCATTTTGAAGATGAGCCAGTAGTGTCTGCAAGGCGCGCATGTTAATTATTAAGAAATTGCGAAAAACAATACCAATATGAGGCTAACCCCTTAGGGATGAACTTCATATTGGTACTACTTTTCACTTCTTACAGAGTGTCCGATACATGACCCGCCGCGAAGGTTGAGAGTAATAGGCATACAGCTACAACGCCGTCAATTCAAGAAGATTCTTCGCCTATTGGAGTGACTGAGGTTAATGTGGCGTAAACCACTCTGACGAATTTTTGTCGTGTCCCAAAACTGTGGTACAGTGTATTTCGTGAAGCTTCGCGCTTCCACACCCATAGTACGGTAACTACCAAAGGAGACCAATGTCTACCAACACCATTACCCTTGCCAACTTCTCCATGCTCGGCTTCTTTGAGGGCGACTTTAGTACCCAGTACATTGAAGCACTTAAGGGCGAGACCTCCACGGTAATCAAGAACCCGTCCATCAAGCTTGATAAGACTTCGGGCACTCAGGGGCGCCAGGAACACCTTTTCCTCGATGTTGAATTTGAAGCACCTGCTGACCTGGAGCCTGCGCGCACTGAGGAATCTAACGACGAGCAGGATACCATTATCTTGAAGGCGGTTTTTGGTATCACCTCGGGCGCTATTCGAGACATTGCCGAAAATATTGTGGCGATGGGAGATATTCCCGTGGAAGTTGAGATTACCAACATCTCCACCTCTGGAGGCGGTTTGAAGATGTCACTTGGCGGCTCTGGATTGCTGGAGCTGACCGCCTAGCATCTTCCCTGCCTGATTGAGCTGACTACCGTATAGAGCAAAGTGCCCCTCGCATTGAATTTGCGAGGGGCACTTTGTTGCGCCATTTGCTATTGGCGTGCATTGGGGTTAGCCGCCGGAGGTACCGCCGCCCGACTTCGAACCACCGCCAAAGCCGCCCTTCGAACCGCCCGAGGAGGAGCCACCCGACTTCGAACCACCGCCGGACGAAGAGCCGCTATTGGATGACGAGCCACCCGACTTCGAGCTGTTGGAGGAGCTGTTCGAGTTCGACCCACTGGACTTCTGAGAGCTGTTCGAGCTGTTGGAGGAGGAGTCGCTGGACTTTGAGCTACTGGAGCCGTTCTGAGAGGTGTTATCGTTCTTGTTGCCAGTATTACCAGAGTCAGGCTTGTTTCCTGCCTTGTTTGCGGCAACAGCACCCGCCGCCGCTCCAGCCGCCGCGCCTGCACCTGCCGCCGCCGCTCCATTATTGGAGGAGCTTGAATTGGATGAGGAGTTAGAAGACGAGGAATTGCCAGCAGGCTTGCCTGTCGCGCTCTTCATGTTGTTGCGCTCAATGGTGGCAACCTTGCCGTCCTTCATGCCTGCCTTTGCGCGAGCGGAACGGTAAGAGTCTGCGAAGGAGCCGCCGGTTGAGGGGAGCCCTTGGTATACGGTGCCTTTCTGCGGTGCAGTATTGGAGCCGCCATGCAGGGAAGCGCCAACGCTGGGCACGTTGCCGTTGTTGTAGCCGCCCGTGTATGCGTAACTGCCGCCGCCGTTGGAGTTCTGCGACATCATGTAGCCGATGTAGTACCAGATGAAGGGGTTTCCGCCGCCGCCTCCGTTATGGGAGTCACCACCCGAGCCTGCACTGCGTGCATGTTCTGCCGCCTCGCCGGTCGGTGAAGCGCCTGCGGTGGTGGGCTCTTCGCAGTTATTGTCTTCCGCGCGGGTATTGTCGGCAGTGTTCTGGCATACGCGCACATATTCCATCCCCAACGTACTGAAAGGGGTTTCCGTAGGCTGGGGTGAGGTATTTGAGCTAGGGGCTGAACAGCCGGATAGTGCGAGTAGGCTTACGCCAGCCGCCGCCGCAAGGCGAATAGCAGTCTTGTCTCCATGCTTAGGGGGCTTGGAGAAAGAATTGCCGTTCTGTGCGGGGTTGAAGTTAGTGGACATGTGCCTCCTTCGGGGGCTACCACCGTATGTTTAGGTGGGCTAGTTGATGTGGGTAACGTATGTACGGCGTGTAATGATTGATGCCGTATTCATTAAAAATATTTTATCACATATCTCAGGCTGAGGCGAATAGATGAAGTTGGTTCTCTTTCTCGCATATCGCTACCACCCATTCTTAAATGTGATACGAATAGGTGGGGTGAAGTCACCGCCCAGCTGTCCGCTGAGTGGCAACCTCACCCCACCTATTATCTTAAGGGCGCTTTCTAGTGCTTACGCTTCTTCTTCTTAGTGAGGAAGGCGTTGGAAACCACCTTGAAGTGGGCGCGGTTTCCCAGCTCCCTGCGAGGCTTACCATCCTTGAAGTACCAAACGATGCCCTCTACGGTTTCACCCGGCGCAACGGCAGAAGTGATGGTGTCAGGCTGAGCAACGGCATTGCCTGCGTCCCAGGTAACGTTGTCGAGGATGGGAACCCAGAGCCCTGCATCCTTGAATCGACGTTCAACATCTGCGTTAGATGCATGGAAAGCGCGGAAGTCTGCAACGTCGCCGGTGGCGAACTTAAACTTCGAGCTAATCTTGTTGCAGAAGAGTTCACCCTGCACCCATTCTCCAGGCTTGAGGGTGTCGAACACTTCGGCGTAGCGGGAGTAGCCGTCGCGGTAGTACTTCCAAGCGGAGCTGTTGAGCGCTTCCTGCTTGATGGCGTAGTTACGGTTAGCGATGCGGATAGCGCCAGTTTCAACATCTCGCCAGACGGTCATAGAGGTTCCGTCAATCTTCTCAGTAGCGTACACCTCATCAGCGGAGATGGTCTCGAAGAAGGAGGCGGAAATGTTCTGGACGCGCTCAGCATCAGTAGTGCCAATGAACCCAGGGGAACTTTCCAGACCCTCTTCGCCAACCGCGAGAATAGCATCTTCAATGTGCTTGGTGACAATGCCGTCAAAGTAAGCATCAACCTCATCCTGAGAAGCATCCGCAGATAGACTTTCAAAGCTTTCCAGGGGAAGCAGGAGACCCTGAGAGAGGCTTTCGCGGAAGTACTGGCTACGGAGCACAACACCCGAGATTGCCTTACCGTTGATGACACGGCTTGCCTTCTTACCCTTAATGGGGGCAAAGGCAGGGAAGTCGCTACTCAACAGGGAGTCAATCTCAAAGTAGACCGCCTTGTCGCCTTCCTGCATGGTCTTGGGTGCTACCACCCACCACAGGGTATCCTTCGGGTTTGCCATGTGGATGAAGTTTGCGGGGTTGTTGCATTCCTTGGTCTTGTCGATGGTGACAATGCGGGCGAGGTGGCGGATGCCGTCTACAGCAGTCGATGCCATAAGAGTATTTTCCTTTCAGGAAGTGATGTGTACAGCAATGGTTTTGTTGAGCATGTATAAGGTTCTCACTCAATCACCATATGCGTAAAGTCTACCACAGATTTGGGGCTATGGCAAAGTGTTTGGCGTAGGGGTGTGGTGTATACTGGGCATATGATTACCTACCTATGGAAAGGATAACACCTACTGTGAACAACAGTGTGATGCGAGTTTTGAAGATGCACGTCAAGAAGTATGGCGGGGAGGTTTCTTAATGAGTGAGTTCGTCCGGGCGTTTGAGACATTGCTACTGTCTCAGTTCTGGCTGTTCGGCATGTATACCTTGTATCTGCTAGTAACTGGCTCCAGACTATACAGGGCGGTCTTCATGCAACGTGAACTACCCGAACGCATTGCGCTACCTGCTCTACTGCTCTTTACAGGGGTGTTTCGCCTAAGTATGGATAGGCATGTTCCTGGCTATGCTGTGATTGCTGTTCCTGTGGTGTTGCTTATTGCTGTTGTGGTTGTGGTGAGGCTTGTTCGGCTTATTATGCCGCCCACGTTGTTCTTTTTCTTTGGGTGGGTTTTTCTGCTTATGGTCTCTATTCTGAAGGTTGCCCCGGAGGAGACGCGCGATAAGGTATTTGATGCACTGAGGCGGCTTCTAGAGTGCGGTGAGGTAAGCTAGTCATTCGTATAAGCTTAGCGACTGTTGAGTGAAGTAAAAGCGCCCGACCCCTGCAATACTCCGTACTAAACGGATGCAGAGTGGTCGGGCGCTTTTATTGTGCTAGATACTGTTAGAAGTTATCCATCTTGAGAGTGATGTCTTCGCGCGTGATGTTCAGCTGTGCGAGCAGTGCGTCTTCGACGGCTACATAGGGTTCAGGTGCTTCACCATCAACAGTACTGTCGAGAATTAGGAGTTCAGAGGTAGCCTCCAGTACGGAGTCTACATCCTTGAAGTCGTACTTATTCTTGCCTGGCTGTACATCGAACGCAAGGAGCTTCAGATGGCAACAGGTGGCATAGGTGTCGTCTTCGTAAGACCACATGTGCGTGTCGGTTGCGCGCCATTCTAGCGCAAGCTTACCGCCTCGCTTGAGGTATTCATGAATGTCTTCAGCGGTGGACAGGTAAGAACGTTCGATTACTTCGTGGAGCTGTTCTTCTTCCTCGCGGGTAAGGTGGAGGATGTGGGCTGATTCGAGCTGACTGGTCATGACGCTGGTAGCCTTTCTGTAATGTCTTGATTTGGTGTCTTTCGGGGGGTGTCGGCTTACGCCATTTTCACCTACATACAGGTAGTTTACCACATATTCTGTGTGTCGCGCAAGAATGTGGGTGTACATCATAGGGGCGTACCTATGGGAAAAATATTGACACCACGTGTTGCATACCAAGTATTTTATGTGGTACAGTATTCATGTCGGCAGGAATTGCAGACACCAACAACTTTACTCAATCAATCCAAGGAGAGCACTATGACTCAGGCAACCCAGGCACTCACTATCGAAGGTCAGCTCCACATAGACGAAGCTCAGAAGAAGATTGTGAAGCTCCCCAAATATGGCGAACCGACCGGCAAGCACTACCAGCACCTCATCAACTTCCTGCAAGGTGAACACATCAAGAAGACCAACACCCCCTACCAGATGTACGGAAAGTTCAACATCTGGAGCAACAGCGAAGAAGGCGAAGAACCCTACGAGATTGGCTACGAAGTAGAGTTCACCTCTGACGCAGAATGCGAGAAGCCGACCGGCATCCGAATCTTCGAATATCGCGAAGACGACGAAGACGGTTGCGAGAGCAACAAGGAACTTCTCGCCCTGAATGGTCGAAAGTTTAAGGTTACCAGCGCAATGCCCTTCAGTCCCGCAGGTGACTACCTGGCAGAGACCGCC